>ERZ780177.351-NODE-351-length-52446-cov-4.183276_pt1 | contig 52446 bp, 42 predicted proteins | sample MGYA00510973_ERZ780177 | MGnify/ENA primary metagenome ERZ780177 (study PRJEB29588, sample SAMEA2144396) | human gut metagenome | biome: human gut; feature: human-associated habitat; material: faeces | place: Denmark | collected 2008/2010 ...
CTTGTTGACGGTGTTTTGGATTTCCGTACGGATGCGCTGCAATTCCTTTGTGAACTTCTTTGAACCCAGATTGCAGCGCAGCATGCGGCGTCGCTTGGCCTTACCCGCTTTCTGTGCCCGAGCCATAAGCTTATTTCTCTCCTTGAGCTTGGCATCGAGATATTGGGCATAGCCCGTGAGCTTTTCTCCCAAACATGTACCGAAACGATTTCCCGCATCGTCCGTTGCCACTTCCGTAAAACCAAGATCAAGCGCACGACAATAAAGCTTTCCACGGGAAGCTTTCGGTGAATCAATCGGACGGATATCCGATTTGCTCATGGATTTCTGAACGTGCAACGCCATGGTCCCGTCCGGGTGCTTGACGAGCTTGAGCGTACTCGAGACCGGTACGCATCCTTTGACGTAGAGCGTCAAGCGCACGCCGGGCGTAAGCGACATCAAATCCAGTCGCACTTGCTCTCCGACAACGAGAGCTTTGTAGCACGAGCAGTCAAACCAAACGCTCGCGTCCCTGCCGTGTTTCGGTCTTTTGCCTTGCTCGTCGTGAATCGTGCGCACCATCGCTTTGCACAATCCCTTGCGGCTGGCGACGGACTCTTTCTCAGTGTCCGTCACGACTGAGGGACATTTGCCGTCAAGCATCGTGAAGAAGTCTTCGGAAAGGGAGCCGAGAAGAAAATACACGTAGCGCTGCTCGAGCTTATTGAGACGGGCAAACCAATCCTTTCTGCGAATTCGGCTCAAAGCGTTGGCTTGCACAAGACGCCAGTAGTTGGAAACGGTGGCCGCTGCGGTTTGAAGCGCCATCTTCCAATGACGAGCTTGCAGACCGTAGGAAGAACGGTACTTCTCCATCACCAAGGTGTCTCTGAGCTTGCGCCAGCGGTTGCCGATGCAAAAGGCTCGGTGATCGCGTGTGAAAAGAAGATCAATGAAGTGCTGGCGTTCTTTGCCGAAGGCTCTCAGAAGCGCTTCGAGCTGCTCTCGGTTCTTTTCGACCGAGGTTTCGTCCAGACAGCGGACCATGGTGCGGTAAGCGGGAAGCTCGGCGGCGTTGCCAAGCTCCTTGATTCGCTTTGCATCGACAAAATGTAGATCGGCCAGTTCGGTCTGCTGCACGGTCGGCTTCTTCCGGTACTGCTGAGAAGGAATGCCGATCATAGCTCAAAGACTTTGTGTTTTGTTCTTGTGACTGCGTTTCCCGTATAGACGGGCACAGAAAACAGTCATCAGCGTCACCACGTCCTTGGCCAATTCTTCTTCGAAGGTTTTGGGAGATGCTTCCTCCAAAACTCGCATATCCGTCCCAGTTTTGCGGCACATCAATCGAATCAGGGCGGTTCCGAAACGCAGCAGCCGATCCTCGTAAACGACAGAGAGCGTGTGAACGTGACCTTTCAAGATGCGGTTGAGAAGTGCCCTGAGACCGGGCTTGTTGCAGTTAAGACCGGAGCCGATGTCGGTGATGACTTCCGAGCAACCGGCCTGCTTGAGTCGTTCTGCCTGCCGAAGCAGGTCTTCTTTTTGATCGTAGGAAGAAACACGGGCATAACCAAGGTGCTTGCGCTCAACACCGGTTGCCACCGGATTCAATTGCAGATCAAATCGACGATGACCGCCAAGCGTGCGGCAGGCTACGGCAAGAAGGCCTTTCTCAGCCCAACGTCGAATGGAGCTTGGCGACACACCGTAATGTTTGGCAACGATCCCGATGGAGTACAGCGTCATGATGGCCTCCGCTGTCTTTGAACGAACTCGTCTCTTCTTTTTCCAAGTTTAACGTTGCTATGGAACCCGTTATGGGAGATTTGGTAGATTTTTAGTCAACTAGCCATACCCCTCTTCCCGTTTTGGTTTCCTTTGTCGGCAGTTACGCGGGCGCGTCCATTGCTCTCAACCTTCCGCCGGAAGTCTTTGAAATTATCCTTCTGGTCTTGCTACCGATCGTTGCCGCAATTGTTTTGCGCAAATGTAAGCACGACTCAGAACACATCGATATGCCGTATGCGAAACGAGTCGGCATTTTGTCTTCCTGCGCTTTTGTGTGCAATGCCTACGACGGGTTTTATGGTCCCGGTTCCGGGACGTTCCTTCTCGTGTCTTTTTCCACATTCGGCGGCCTGGATGTGCGCGAAGCTTCCGGTCAAACAAAGGTCGTCAACATTGCGGGAGCCGGTGCAGCGCTTGTGACTTTCGCTCTGGCAGGACAAGTCGACTGGCATCTCGGATTGATTGCCGGGCTCTTCGGAATTGCCGGGCATTATCTGGGTGCAACGCTTGTCGTTAAAAACGGCACTGCAATCGTTCGGCCCCTCATTCTCGTCGTGCTGCTTGCTCTTTTTACCAAGACGCTTTGGCAATACTTCGCATAAAAGGACCACTTTCACAGAAGGTAGATCTTAGTGTATCGAGTTTGATTTGCATCAAAGATTTACACGGTTTTCCTTCGGATTCCGTAAATATATACACGGAATCCGAACATAACGCGTGATTTAGCCGTCTAGAAGCCGTTTTGCTGTCATGGTTGCTTCGTGATGTCAATCCCGAAGAATTGCACCGAAATCTTGCCCAGTTCACCTGAGGTTCGCAGTTCTGCGATGGTGTCGTTGACAACCTTTCTGAGCGATTCGGTCTGCGGCGATTTCTTCAACGGAATACCTATTTCTCCTGCCTGCGGCGTATAAAGCGCAATTTTGATCTTGGCATCCGGATGAGCCTTGGTGTAGTCTAGGTAGGTCACTTCCGAGTTGAGCGTCGCGTCGATGCGCCTGGAGCGTAAAAGCTCAAACGTCTGGTTGAGATCATCCACACCGATCACTTTGGCTCCCGCTTCTTCAGCAGCCAGAGCATAAGTGCTTGAAATTGTGTTGGCCGTTGTTTTGCCCTTGAGATCCTGCATCGTCTTGATATCGGCGCGATCGTCGTTGACAATCACCGCGACACGGTCATAGGCGTAAGGATCCGAAAAGCTGTATGCCTGACTGCGCTCTTTGGTGATGCCCACGCCGTTGATCATCAGGTCATAGCGTCCCGCGTCGAGCCCCGCGAGCAGTCCGTCCCATTTGCCTTCGATAAACTGAGCCTTGACACCGATCTTTTGGGCGATTCTCTCGCCGATGGCCACGTCAAAACCGGTCAGTTTGCCGTCTTTATCGTGATAGGTCCACGGAGACCAAGTTCCTTCCATGGCAATCGTGATCGTGCCGCGTGACTTGATTGTTTCCAACAGATCCTGCGTTCGTACTTGAGCTGCTTTTGCTGCAGTCTCAGTCTTAGTCTTAGCGTCTTCTCCGCATCCTGTGAGTGTCGCCGCCAATAAAACAGCGGATGCGAGCATCGTCAGTGTTTTGAGGTTTCTTGTCATACGATTTTCCCTTTCCCAAATCGATTGTTTGCTTGGTGCTCAGACAAGCGTTTCCAAAAATTCTTTTGTTCGGAGTTCTTTCGGGTTCCCAAAGATCGTCTTTACGTCTCCTGCTTCCACTACTTGTCCGGCTTCCATAAAGACAACTTTGTTGGCGACGTTCTTGGCAAAGGTAAGTTCGTGCGTGACGACGACCATCGTGAGTCCCTGTTGAGCAAGCTCCCTCAGAATCGAGAGAACATCACGCGTAAGTTCCGGGTCAAGAGCGGATGTGGGCTCATCGAAGTAAATGATGTCCGGATCGCCTGCGAGCGCTCGTGCGATGGCCACGCGCTGTTGTTGGCCTCCCGAGAGCTCACTCGGATAGGCGTTTTCGCGGTGTGTCAGGGAAAAGCGAGCCAGCAGCTCATGCGCCTTGGCCTGTGCCAGTCCCTTTTTGATTCCTTTTCCGACGATCAGTCCTTCGGTGATGTTTTCAAGTGCCGTCTTGTTCAAAAAGAGGTTGTAGTTTTGAAACACGAAACCCGTGCGCTTGCGGATACTCAGGACGTTTTTGCGGGAGATCTTTGCCAGGTCAAACGTTTCGCCCGCAAAGGTCATCCGGCCGCCGTCGGCCTTTTCCAAGAAATTCAGGCAACGTAAAAGCGTGGTCTTTCCCGATCCGCTCGGCCCGATGATCGCGACCACATCCCCTTTCTCGACCTCCAGGTCAATGCCATGCAATACGGGTGTGCCCGAAAAGGTCTTGCGCAGATTTTCAACACTCAACAGCATGCGATGTTCCTTTGTCTCAACGGGAGACATAGGTTCTCAGGCGCTTTTCGCCGTAACTCTGAAGGCGCGTGAGAACCGTGCAGAAAATGAGGTAAATCAAGCCGACTTCGATGTAGAGCAACAAAGGTTCGTAGGTGCGTGCCACGATGCGCTGCGTTGTCATAAACATTTCCGTGACGGTGATGTTGGCCGCAAGTGATGTGTCCTTCACCATGGCAATGAGCGAATTGCCAAGCGTCGGGAAAGCTGTTCGGAAAGCCTGGGGCAACACGATTCGGGTGATCGTCTGCAGATAGCTCATGCCGCTGCACAGGCCCGCTTCAAGCTGCCCGGAGGGAACAGATTCGAGTGCCGCACGGATGGTTTCGGCACAGTAGGCACCTTCGTTAACGGCAAAGACGACCACTGCGGCCACGAACGGATTGATCAGCACTCCTGCGTGGGGCAGACCGTAGAAGACGACGAAGAGCTGCACCAGAAGCGGCGTGCCGCGTGTGACCCAGATATAAAAGCGCGCGAGATCCTTCAGTACAGGCACGTGTGCGTACTGGATGAGCGCTACCACAACCGCGATGACGAGCGCTCCGGAAAAGGCGATCGCCGTAAGCGGAATGGTCACGGTCAAACCCGGCAACAGAATTTGCCAGAAAGAATCGACAAAAAGATCGAATAGTGCAGTGTCCATTGTCAGTTCGTAAATCCGTTGAGCAGCAAAATTGCATGCGTTTGCTACAGACACTCGCACTTTAGGCAGTTACAACTGCCGCACTGTCATTTGAGTTTTTTTTGAGACAAACGGACAAATAAAAGATATTGCGTCGAGTGTCATACGGCCAAAGGACTCTTGAATTGAAGCGGCACGGACTCGATACTGCTGCAAAACAGCCTCCGGCGGAGGCTGTTTTTGTATCCGTATCAAATATTGCTATGGCTTTATAAGCGCTTCCGGAACGAGAGCGTCGCAGTCAATGAGTTCCAACGACGTCACCATATGCATTGTTCCTTCCTTGTACTTCCTGAAGTGAGGCGTCTGAATATGATGTTTGTAGGCCTCTTGATTTGCATAGATTTCGAGAATGGCAAACCGCGTCGGGTTCTTTTTTTCCTGCATGCTGTAGAGGACGCGAACGCCGGGTTCGCGTTTCATTGATTCACGACCCACTTCGGCGGCAAATACCTTGTATTGATCTAGATATTCGGGCGAAACTGTGATTTTGGAGAGACGCACAACGTTTTGTTCGTAGGAATTTGCTGCAGCAGTCGAAGGTGCCTCGGCGGCAAAGCCGGAAAATGAGATAACAGCCATACACGTCGCTACCAATGAAAGAGCTTTTATCATTGTTAATCCTTGATTATGGTTGAGGTTTAACCGCAGACGGTACTGCCTTCATGCACCCGCTGCAGCAATCGATCCGACAATCAATCCGCTGGCAATCACATCGCACAAGCGGGTCGAAATGGAACCGCACGTTGCGCCGATGGCATAAAGACCGGGGATCGGCGTATCGTCGGCGGCCCTCAATACCTGAAAGTTCGGATTGACTTCCAATCCGCCTTCCGTTTTGAAACGAACCGGCCAACTCGGCGTTGACACATAAAAAGGTCCTTTAAGAGCACGGAAAAGCTTGTCTTTGCGTCCGAATTCCGTGTCCCCTTTTCCCGCGGCGGAATCGTCTGCAATTCTCTGAAGCGTTCTTTGCAGTCCCTTGGGATCAACACCGGCTTTTGAAGCTGCCTCTTCAATGGTCTGCCCTCTGAAAAGGGCCTTTGCCGACAATAAATCGGCGTAGCGCCAACGCTCCTTGTTCGGTCCCGTCACTGTAGCTTCGTCCAAGACAACGTAGGCGCCGTCAATGTTTTGCCTGAAGCAGGCCAGTGCACAGCCTGCGTAGCGGCTTTCGTGCTCATTGCAAAATCGTTTGCCGTATCTGTCGACCAGATAAGCCGTATCCGTATCAAAAAGAATCCACGACGGACTTCGGAACCCCGGTTTGGGAGCCGCAAAGAGTTTGGGCATGGACTCCATGTCTTCGACGGCGGCTCCGACAAGCCTTCCCAGTGTGATGCCGTCGCCGTCGTGACCCGGCGGAACGCCTTCGCCGATAGCCGTAAATCCTTTGGGAATATTGGCCCACACACGTTTATAGCGGTGCATCATTTGTCGATTGTCTGAAAAACCGCCAGTGGCAAGAACCACGGCCCGAGCCCGGATGAATTGTGTTTTGCCATCCTGCACAAATCGAACGCCGGTGACGCGATCTTGGCCTTTATTTTCGGTTTGTGTTTCAAGTCCTGTCACCGCGCTATCGGGCAACACGGAGACACCGCGGTTCTGAAGTTCATCGAGCATGGCCTGCGCAAATTTCGGCATGGATCCAGGCTTGGACGGCAGCAAAAACGGTTGCTGCGGATTGATCGGCAAAAAATCGATGCCGTATGACATGACGAAGGCCGCAACTGCAGGAGACATTTCTGCTGAACGCCGCAAAACATTCGGATCATGTTTGGCTATGCCCGAGTACATCGGCGAATTGGGCATGTTGTCGCGCACTTTTGACAGCGGTTCGTCCGTATGCCCCTCCTCGATCAGTTGCCAATACGAGTCAAGATCCGCTTTTCCTTGGAAGCCCTGCGCCTTATGGACTTCTGAAAAGGCCGACGCGATGATGCCGGCCGATAACACGCCGTCGCCGCCGCAATAGCTGCGCTTTTCAAGAACCACGACTTTGGCTCCGGCACGAGCGGCTGTGACAGCGGCAGTTAAACCCGCAAAACCGCCTCCGACAATCACAACATCGGTCGACACGTCGGCTTCCGGTTCGTGAGTCATATCTGCAGGCGCGGCCAACGCAACGCTCGGCAAGGTCCCAAACGCCAAGGTCGACTGTAAAAGCTGCCTCCTTTTCATGGTGTGTCTCCTGTTGCAGGCAAGAATCCTCTGCTAGTCCGTTAAGCTCGAAGTTGCGCGAGCCACACGAAATTCAAATGTCTCCCAGGTTGCGCAGTTGCCTTTTTCCAGGGGATCGGCTTGTAAAAGCAAATTCAGCGAGTCAATCGATTCGCTTTGAGCAATCAGCATTCCTCCCTCACCATGAACGTAGGCGCCGAAAAGAATAAAGTCACCGTTTTCAAAATGACGGTTCAGATATTCCAGATGTGCCGGCAGATACGGTTTTGCCGCCTCACGGTCGGTAATACGCACGTCGACCAGAAATTTCATCGCAATCTCCCCAATCTAGTTTTCAGCGCTGGCTTTAATTTCATCGAGAAGCCGTGAGGCATGTTCTTCGGCTTGCTTGAGGATTCGTTTGCGGTCAGCTTCAGTGTGAATGCCGGGAATAAAAATCATGCCGTTTGACCACACGGGAGCCAATGTCTTCATGCCGCACAAGTAGGCAGTCTGCAAAAGCGGCGGAAGGAATGCCTCCACCGGCCAGTTCATTGCACGTCCCTTTGCATACTCCTGAGCCGCCGCACCGGTCGTAAACGACAAAAGAAGCTTTTTTCCGTGTAAAGCTGTTCCTCCGGTGCCGTGGGCAAAACCGCGCGTCAGCACATCATCGATCCATTTCTTGAGAATCGCCGGAACCGAGTACCAATAAAACGGAAAATGCCACACGATCACATCGGCCCGCCGTAAAGCCTCTTGTTCCGTAGTCACATCGAAACCGTTGGGACCGCACAACTGCGCCAACGTTCTGATTTGCATCTCGCAACGAGATGATTCAAGCGCATTGAGCACGGCTTTGCCGGCAACGGAGGCTTCCGGATTCGGATGGCCGTTGATGAAGAGAATTTTTTGCATGATTTCTCCATTCTTTCTAAATATCAGACCGGACGTATTGAACTGTCTTTTACATTTTTCAATCATCGGCGATATTTTTCATGGTTCATCATGTCAAATCTTTGCTTTTTTCTATCAATTTCAGACGAGATGAATTTCCTGCTTTCCTATAATGGGATGTCTTCAGTCTCAGTTCTTCGCAAGAGACCCTTATGTTCGACGCTTTGCTCGAGTCCGCAGCTCAAATCATTGACCGACATGCACCGCATCACGGCGTGTTTCCCACATTGGTACCCGGACTGACGCTCTATCGCATTGAATCCAATGCATTTATCGAACGCACGGCCGGTGAAATCATGGCGACCTTTATCGTGCGCGGTCGCAAAACCACGGCGATCGGAGGGAAGATGCTGGAGTACGGTGCCGGAGAAAGTCTGGTGTGCGGCATTGCTTCGCCGAGTGAATTTCACACTCTCGATGCTTCGAGAGAAAATCCCTTTCTTGCGCTTTCCGTGTCGCTCGATGCGTCGATTTTGATGGAATACGCCGATGCCTTGCACGATCGCCATCAATTCGGACAATTGTCAGAAATGCCCGGCGGTGTATTCGTCATTCGCCCGGACGAGGATTTGCGTGACGTGTTCCTGCGACTGCTGAAAATACTGGACCGTCCCAAACTGATTGCGGTGTGTGCGCCTTTGATACTAAGAGAACTGCATGCTTTGCTTCTGGATTCATCCTGCGGAGCAGAACTCAGAGCACTTGCGAGTGCCGGATCCGAAGGCCATGCCGTTTTAAAAACCGTCAGTTGGATCCGACGCAACTATGCGACAGATTGTTCGGTGGAAGAGCTGGCAAGGAAAACCAACATGTCAAATGCAACGTTCCACCGAAAATTTCGACAAGTCACCGGTTTTTCGCCCGTTCAGTTTCGCAAACGTGTCAGGCTGTTTGAAGCTCGCCGTCTATTGGTCGCTCGCGAAACAAACGTCACCTCGGCGGCCTTTGCCGTCGGCTACGTAAGCCTGGCTCAGTTCGTTCGGGACTATAAGGAACTTTTCGGCTTACCTCCGCTGCGTGACATCAAGCAGCTTCACAACGCCTCAGACGATTGAGCAGTTGACCGCAGATTAATAGGACAACAAGGTTTCCCGGACGCACCCGAACAATTTCCAAACCTCTCTTTGTTCTGAGTAGTTTGCGGCGAATACCGGGCAAGTCCTTCCTCAGTGGCGAGCCTTCATCAGCTCAGCAATCTGAACAATATCCGAGGGCAACGTTCTGCAGCAGCCCCCCAGACAAACGGCTCCCATAGCCTTCCATTTGGACACAAAGTCCGCCCAGCCCGGACCCGAGACCGGATGATGCCAGGTCTTTGTCGTCGGATCATACGTTTCACCCGAATTGGGATAAACGATCATTGGCTTGTCTGTGACGGACGTGAGCTGCCATGGTACGGATCATTGCCTCCATCTGGTCCGGCCCGACGGAGCAGTTGACGCCGACGGCGTCAACCAACGGATGATTGCCGCACACTTCGGCAGCCTCTTCGATCGGCGTTCCGTCGGAGATATAACCGCTGTCTTTCAATGTAAAGGTTACCCAGGCAGTCATGTCGAGCTCTTCCATCATCGAGAGAATGACCCTGACCTCATCGAGCCTTGCTTGCGTCTCAACGGCTAAAAAATCCGCTCCGGCTTCTGCCAGAGCCTTCATGCGCAATTGGTGAAAGGCACGGTATTGACCGTCCGAAAGGTGATAGTCGCCCGTATATTCGGCACCGTTGGCGAGATAAGCACCATAAGGGCCGACGGCACCCGCGATCAAAAGAGTTTTCGGCTCTCGTTCCGGATGACGAATCAAAAAATCATCGCGGGCTTCACGAGCCAGTGTCACAGATTGGGCGATAAGACCGTATGCTTTCTGAGAGTCAATCCCGCGCTCTTTAAATCCAGCCTCGGTCGCTTGGTAACTTGCGGTAATGGCAACGTTGGCTCCCGCTTCGAAATAGTCAGCGTGCACTTGTCGAATCTTGTCCGGGTCTTCAATGAGTACGCGCGCACTCCAGAGCTTGTCATTGAGGTCACAACCTGCCTTTTCAAGTGCTGTTGACATGGCACCGTCAATCACGACGGAACCGCTCTGACGGATTAAATCGGCTAAAAGGTGCTGCGCCATTTGGTTTCCTCTCGGGGTGTGTTGAGATAAAGACCTTAACAAAAATGCGATTTGCCGCATGCCACCTCGATGGTCACGATATGTTTCATTTCGGCGATACGGCGGAAAAGAATTATGGCAGTGCTGAAGCTTTGGCGCGAACTGTTTTTGTTCATCCGCTTTGATGCAAATCGCAATACCTACACGGGAGTTTGCGCGGTGGTTGGCTCCTTCAATCCAAATCCTCTTACAATCCCAGATTTAATACCGCTATTTGGCGGAATGGATGAACACCGGCTTTCTGTAAACCAACAATGCAAAAGAGAACCTTTTTATCCGTTGTGACGGCCGCAGCTGCGCTGTCTGTTGTTCCTGCTTGGGCAAACCAACATCCAAAGCGCATGCTTGCTGTCGGCATGGACGCGACTTATCCGCCTTTTGGTTCTCAGGACTCCGAGACGCGCCAGTATGTCGGCTACGACGTTGACATCATTCGTGCGATCGGCAAGGCCGAAGGCTTTGACGTAGAAGTGAGAAACCTAGCTTTTGACGGTCTGATACCTGCCTTGAAGACCGGCAACATCGACATTGCCATTAACGACATCACGATTACGCCCGAACGTGCGAAAAGCGTTGACTTTTCCAACCGTTACTACATTGCCGGGCTAGGCATTGTCGTCAATGCTGACAACACCACGATCACCAAGGCCGAAGACCTCGAAGGCAAGCGTTTGGCTGTATCGATCGGTTCGACCGGCGAAGCCGCTGCCCGCAAGGTCAAAAACGCCGAGGTGCGAGTCTTCAACCAGCTCACAGAGTGCTATCTGGAACTTCGCAACCGCGGAGTGGACGCCGTGCTCAACGACATCCCGACCAACGACTACTATGTTGTTACCGCCGGCCGCGGCAAGGTGAAAGCGTTGCCGGTGGCTCTGACCCGTGAAGACCTGGGCATTGCCGTCAGGAAGGGCAACAAGGAGCTTCTCAAGCGCATCAACCGCGGTCTAGCCACCATCAAGCAAAACGGTGAGTTTGCGAAAATCTTTGAGAAGTGGTTCGGCCGTCAACCTGAAGCTGAGCTGCTCAGTGACTGAGTTCACAACGGCTGTTTCGTTAACGAAAACAAACGATTGGGCGGTTAAGTCCGGCACTTGGTGCAGCCTGACTTTGAGCAAGCAGCCTTGCTGCACCCGTTGCAGCCGCCGCAACACCCCGTGTGCCTACCTTTAAAGATGCGCAGCACAGCCAGGGCAAATGCGACGGCGATGACGAAAAGGACAATCCAGCTGGCGGGATTCACGGCGCTCCTCCTTTTTAGCTCAGGCCAAGCAAGCCGCCGCCCGTATAGACCACAAAGGCCACAACCCAGGCCACCGCACATTGGAAAACGGCAACGCCCGTCGCCCAGAGTCCCCCCAGCTCCCGCTTGATCGTCGCGATGGAAGCCACGCAGGGCGTATAGAGCAGACAGAAGACTAACAAACTGATTGCAGTCAGGCCGCTTAATGCCGTCGTCAATGCTTCGGTAGAACCAAATGTCACCGAAAGGCTGCTCACGACACTTTCCTTGGCCATAAACCCGCTTATCAAAGCGGTGCTGATGCGCCAATCACCGAACCCCAACGGTTCGAACAAAGGTGAGATCCAGCCCGAAACGACAGCCAACATGGAAAGCTGTGGATCTTCAACGGGATTGATGCGGAAATCAAATGACTGCAGGAACCAGATGACGATGGTTGCTACAAAAATGACGGTAAAGGCGCGCTGCAGAAAATCCTTAGCCTTGTCCCACAAAAGCAAAGCAACATTGCGTGCACCAGGCAGGCGATAGTTTGGAAGCTCCATGACAAACGGCATAGCTTCCCCTTTAAACATAGTTCGCCGCATAACTAGACCGAGTGCTATAGCCGTAATAATGCCGAGCAAGTACAGCCCGATCATTACCCACGCACCTTGGCCGGGGAAAAAGGCCGCCACAAAAAATGCGTAGATTGGAAGCTTTGCCGAGCAGCTCATAAAGGGTGTCAGCAGAATTGTCATTTTGCGGTCGCGTTCGGACGGCAACGTACGACTTGCCATCACGGCAGGCACCGTGCAGCCGAAACCGATCAACATCGGCACAATGCTGCGCCCCGACAGACCAATGCGTCTCAGAAAGACATCCATCACAAACGCGACGCGGGCCATGTAACCGCTGTCTTCAAGGAAGGACAGGAAGAAAAAGAGGACGACAATGGTCGGTACAAAACTCACAACGCTGCCCACACCATTGAAGATGCCGTCGATGATGAGCGAATGAATCGACTCATTGACACTGAGGTTCGTAAGCAAGGCATCAACCTTGTCGGTTGCCAAACCGATGAGCCAGTCAAGGCCGTCGGTAAGCCACGCGCCGACAACATTGAACGTCATCCAGAACACCAAAGCCATGATGGCGACAAAGGCCGGAATGGCGGTGTATTTGCCGGTCAGAATGCGGTCGATTTCAAGGCTTCGCAGATGTTCTTTGCTGGTGTGAGGCTTAACGACGGTTTGCGCACAGACGTTGTCAATGAAACTGAAGCGCATGTCGGCGATGGCTGCGGCTCGATCCAGCCCTCGTTCGGCTTCAAGCTGCTTAAGGATGTGTTCGATCGTGCGCTTTTCATTAACGTCAAGATGAAGCTGTTCGGTTATGAGCGCATCGCCCTCGGCGATTTTGCTTGCGGCAAAACGAAGCGGAATGCCGGCTTGCTGAGCATGATCCTCAATGAGATACATCAGGCTGTGCAGACAGCGATGTACCGCCCCGCCATGGTCGTCAGTCGAACAGAAATCGTGGACTGCCGGCGTCTCGACAAAGCGAGCGGCATGCAGAGCGTGTTCAACGAGCTCTTCGATGCCCTCACCCCGGCTCGCGGAGATCGGCACAACCGGAATTCCCAACATCGCTTCCATTTCATTGACGCGAACGGATCCGCCGTTGGCAGCCACTTCATCCATCATGTTCAAGGCCAGAACCATGGGACGGCCGAGTTCCATGAGCTGCAGCGTGAGATACATGTTGCGCTCGATGTTGGTGGCGTCGACGATGTTGATGATGACGTTGGGGTCTTCGCGAAGGATAAACTCGCGCGAGACGATTTCTTCGTTGGTGTAAGGAGAAAGCGAGTAGATGCCGGGCAAATCGGTTACGAGCGCTTCTTCATGGCCGACAATTCGCCCGTCTTTTCGGTCAACCGTAACACCGGGAAAATTACCGACGTGCTGGTTCGAACCAGTTAATTTGTTAAAAAGCGTTGTTTTGCCGCAGTTTTGATTGCCGACGAGCGCGATCCGAACGGTCTCGGCCGTCATCAGAGGTTGCTCACGCTTGATCACTTGATTTTTACCGGCTTCTGCGTAGCCGGGGTGATCCATTTCTATCGGCTTGGGGTGCGTTTGTTTTGCCGGCTCCCCTTTGCGGACATTCTTCACAAAAATCTCATTGGCTTCGGCTACGCGCAAAGTCAGTTCATAACTGCGGATTCGTACCTCAATGGGGTCTCCCATCGGTGCTCGCTTGATCAGAGTTACCGTGGCCTGAGGGATCAGCCCCATATCCAAAAAATGTTGGCGAAGCGCGCCGCTGCCGCCGACCACTTCTACGGTAGCGGATTGACCGACGTCAAGTTGATTGAGTGTGATAGTCATTCGTATTAATTCTCCCAGGAGTCGCCATTTTAGTTTGTGCTTTCGCGACTGTCGAAAAACCGCACGAGAGAATTTGCTGAGAAAAATTTTTACAGAAAAAATAAAAAATGCAGGAACTAGTTCAAGCGGCTTATTGCGCGAACCTTAAAATCATATTAAAAATGCACTCGCAGAATTTTTCGTGCCTGACGAGAAGTTCAACAGAATCTATTAACGTAAAAACACCCCATAAAAGGAGAACAAGATGAGCAAGTTCACGGTTTCCTGCGTTGTTGCAGCTGCCTCCATGATGATCTGCGCCGCCGCCCAGGCCGCCGGCGGCATGCCCTCCAAGATCCCGCATCCGATTGACGCCTACAAGATCACGGATGCCAACAACCCCTGCATCATGTGCCATGGCGATCAGTCCAAGATGGGCGCCGCCAAGGTGAAGGGCCAGCCGATGGCTATGCCGGCCGACCACTGGGTCAAGGGCGAAAAGAAGGCTGACGCCATGCACAACAACTGCACGATGTGCCACAAGAACTAATTTCTTGACGCACTCTGCTTGAACAAAGGGCTGCTTGAAAAACCAGGCAGCCCTTTCTCTTTTTGTAAGCGCACTCAAACGAAAACGAAGTTTCGCAAGCCCGACCATCCACGGCTACTTCGTGCCAAGCACATGGAGCGCGTAGCGCACGAACATATTGCACGCCACGAGCAGCCCATCTTCGTCGATGTCGAAGAATCCGTTGTGGTTGGGGCGATCGGTGCCCGGCTTGTCGCTGTGTGTACCGAAGTAGACGAACGTCCCCTTACAGTGCGGCAGGTAGTCGGCAAAGTCTTCGGCCATCATGGACTTGGGATAGTCCGTGATGATGTTCTCGGCACCAACAATTTCCTGCGCGACGTGCTTGGCTTCTTTCGTTGCATCCGCGTCGTTAATCAAAGGGTTGGAATAGTTCTTGATGATGATGCTTGCCTTGGCACCCAGCATCTCAGCAGTCTTCTCGACGATGTCCGTAAGCCGCCGATTTGTAGCTTCACGTACTTCGGGCAAAAATGTGCGTACCGTCCCTTCCAGTACGGCTTCTTCGGCAACGATGTTGTACTGCGTACCGGCCCAGGCCTTGCCGATTCCGACGACGGCAGACTCCATCGGATCGGTGCTGCGCGCAACGATGCTCTGCACGGCTACAACGATCTGGGAAGCCACGTAAAGAGCATCCACGCCTTTGTGCGGCATGGAGACGTGAGCTCCTTTGCCCTTCACGTCGATGCGGAAAAAGTCGCAGCTTGCGTTGAGAGGTCCGGCAACGATACCTACTTGGCCGACGTTGAGCGTGTTGGTGACATGCTGCCCGTAGATGCGATCTACCCCTTCGAGCAAACCTGCCGCGACGAATTGACGTGCCCCCTGCCCGATTTCCTCGGCCTGCTGGAAGAAAAAGCGCACTTCGCCCGCAAAGTCGTTTTCCATTGACTTCAGAATGCGTGCGGCAGCTAGCAACGTTGCCGTGTGGCCGTCGTGGCCGCAGGCGTGGCAAAAGCCCGGATTCTGAGAGGAGTAGTCGCAGTTTTTGAGGTCATCCATGCCGAGCGCGTCCATGTCGGCCCTTAGCGCTACGATTTTCGTTTTACCCTCAACCGTTTTTTTACCGACCACACGAGCATATACACCCGTTTCACCCACACGAGTGTGCTCGATGCCAACTTTGTCTAGTTCTTCCTCAATGCGAACCGAGGTCTTGAATTCCTTCAGACTCACTTCCGGATGCGCATGAAAATAACGACGCATGCCGACGATGTAGTCCTTCTGTTCCAGAACACAAGTATCGATAGCCATTTATGATGCCTTCTCTGCTTCAACGAAAAGCCGGCAGTCGGTCTCTAAGGCCATTGCTGCCGGCTGCGGCGGTCAGTCCGCCGATCAGTACGTGTATTTTTCGGAACCCGCCCACACAGGGGTAAAGGCGCCTTTGTAGACGTCAACGAGCGTCTTGGCGGTTTCCGGCGTGTGGTAGGCGTCAACCACCTTCTTGTAGACAGGGTTGTCCTTATCCTTGCTGCGGGCTACGATCACGTTGAAGAGCTGACCTACATTGGGGTTGGTCTTGGGATCAATGTCCTCGGCAAAGATCGAATCCTTCTTGGAGTCGAGCCCTGCCGTATAAGCGTTGCCACCGTTGATCAAAGCGGCTGACACGTCCGGCAGAATATTGAAGAGCACGCCGGATTCGGCTTCGCGAATCTGAATTTTGACGTTGTACTTCGTGATGTCGGTCTTGGTGGGAACATAGCCCTTGGCCGGATCGCAGACGATGAGCCCTGCGGCTTCAAGCACCTTCAGGGCGCGACCGCCGTTTGTGAGGTCGCTCGGGATGGCAAAGATGTCGCCGTCCTTGACGTCTTTCATGCTCTTTAGCTTGTTCTTGTTGTTAAAGACACGCAGCGGCGTGATGAGCGTGTCTCCGATCGCTTCAATCTTGTAACCGTTACGCTCGATGTCGTTTTTCAGATAGGCCTTATGCTGGAAAGCATTGAGATCAATTTCACCGTCTGCCAGCGCACGATTGGGCGTCGCATAGTCGGAGAACTTCACTAGCTTGACCTGAATCTTGTCTTTCTTGAGAAGGTTATTGACGGTGTCCCACTGTGCGTTGTAGTCGCCCACGACACCCACTTTGACCACGGTAAAGCCGTCGGCTGACGCTTCCTTTTTATCGTCGCCGCAGCCCGTAAGCGCAACCGCGACGATTCCGGCGGCCGCAAGTGCAGCCGTCACCTTGCCGAATCGAGATTGAAATCCTGCCATTTTTGTCTCCCTCTGATATTAGTGCGTCGATTTCTTGATGATGATGTTGCCGAAGAATTGAAACACGCTGATGATGAGCAAAATAATGATCACCGTAAGCCAGATCATGTCACGGTAACCCATCTGATAGCCGTAACGAATGGCAAAGTCGCCCAAACCACCCGCGCCGATCGCGCCCGCAATGGCCGTGATGCCCACAAGGCTCACAAAAGTGATCATCGTCACGCGGGTGATGCCGGGAATGCTTTCGCGCAGATACACCGAGAAGATAATTTCGCGCGGCGAAAAACCCATCGCCTGACTCGCCTCAATCAGGCCATGATCAATGTCGGCGAGAACCGATTCGATCTGACGAGCAAAGAACGGAACGGTCCCCGCAACAAGTGCGACAAACGAACCGGTCACGCCCGATCCCGTTCCCACCAGGAAGCGGCTTACGGGGATCAGCAATACGATCAGAATAATGAACGGAATCGAACGGATGATGTCGATGCCGCGATCAAAGATCGTAAAAAGCCAGCGATTTTCCAGAATGCCGCCGGGGCGGCACACGGTAAGAAGGACGCCCACGGCTACACCGAGCACCCAGGCAATACTGCCCGAGACGGCGAGCATGGTGAATGTCTGACCGATGCACTCGAGAAGCTCACCGCTCAAGCGCTCGAAATTGGGCATCAGGGCATTAATGAAGTCCATTTTTGAGCTCCTCTACGTAAACGCCGTTTTGCTTGAGATACTCTTCGGCTTGAATGACGGACTCTTTTTCGCCCGTGAGTACCACGCCAAGTTTGCCCAGCGCCGCCCCCTGAATGAAGTCGATGTTGCCGAAGACAATGTTGGCCCGTACCTTAAAACGCTCGTAAAGCGCAACAACAAGAGGTTCGCCCGCCGAACCTCCGGTGTAGGTCAGAAGCAGAATCTTGCCGCCGTTGGCCACCTCGGAATCCAACTGGCCGCTTTCGACGAGCCCCAGGAATTTTTTTACGTTGTTGGCCGTATTGATGAATTCCTTGGTGAGATCAGCCTTGGGGTGGGCAAAAATATCCGTGATGGCCCCCTCCTCGACGATGCGGCCCGTTTTCATCACGGCGACGCGATCGCAGATTTCCTTGATCACAGACATCTGGTGCGTGATCACCACGATCGTGAGCTTGAGCTTTTGATTGACTTCTTTGAGAAGCTTCAGAATCGAATGTGTGGTTTGGGGATCGAGTGCGCTCGTAGCTTCGTCGCACAAAAGCACCTTCGGGTCATTGGCAAGCGCTCGGGCAATGGCTACGCGCTGCTTTTGACCGCCCGAGAGCTGTGCCGGATATGCGTTTAACTTGTCCGAAAGCCCGACCAGAGCCAGAAGCTCTTCAATCTTCTTGGCTTTAGCATTCTTATCGAGCTCAGAGTGACGCAGTGCGAGCGCGATGTTGTCGAATACCGTGCGACTGGGCATCAAATTGAAGTGCTGAAAGATCATGCCGATGCGGCGGCGCACGACGCGCAGATCGGCGTCGGAAAGCGTCGTGAGGTCCGTGCCGTCGATGACAACATTGCCCGAGGTCGGACGCTCTAGCAGATTGATGCAGCGCACCAATGTTGATTTGCCGGCGCCTGAAAAGCCAATGATGCCGAAAATTTCCCCGGGATTGATCGTGAGCGACACGTCGTCGACGGCCTTCACGCGGCCGGCGTCTGTGTCGAAAGTTTTTGTAATGTGTTTGAGTTCAAGCATAGTCGAAGTTTTTTTCCTGGTCTCGCTGTTTTGCACGACGGACGCAAGATCGCGCCAAATACGTCGTCGGTGTGCCTGCAATTGGAATTTGCTTAAGGCTGGGAATGACGCAAAGTTCGTGATGGAACGCCGCTGCCGATTAGCTTTTGGAAGCGGACGCACTGCCCTGTGCGCGTGACGATCAGCGCATGAGATGGGAGCGGCAATACTGGGTGAGAACCGCAAAAGAAACGAGCGTTGTACCGGACGGACGCATGTTTGTCGGAAATGGCGGAAATACAGGAATTTGCACGATATCGAAGTCTCCGATTTTGTCGAAGTTTTGTCAAGATCAACAAATTACCTAGACGGACGGAATTGAGGTATTACCTGAGGAACAAGACAAACGGCCGATTGTTTTCCTGCATGAAGCGCATTAAGCTCGGAAGCCTTTGGCAACCTACGTTGACAGCCATGCAGGAAACGAACAAAAGCAAACTCGGACTTGTGGTTGAAGGCGGCGGCGTGCGGGCCATCTATGCGGCGGGCGTCTTGGACGTCCTGCACGACTTGCACCTGCCCTTTTCCGGTGTCATCGGCGTTTCGGCCGGTGCCATCCACGGCATTTCGTTTGTGTCCGGTCAAAAAGGACGCAGTTACCGCATCTACACGCGTTTTTGTAAGGATCCGCGCTTCTTCAGCTTCAGAACGCTGATTCGTACTGGCAACATCGTTGACAATGACTTCTGCTACCGGCAAATCCCGCAGGAACTCGAACCGTTTGATCAGAAAGCGTTTGAAGCTTCCGGCATGGAGTTCTGGACAGTGAGCACTAACTTGGAGACAGGAAAACCTGAGTACATTCGTATGCGGGACTGCTTTGCCGAAATTGATGCGCTGGTTGCTTCGGCGTCGCTTCCCTATGTCTCCAGGCCGGTTCACTACCAGGACAAACTCCTGCTCGACGGCGGCTGTTCGGATCGCGTGCCGCTCAAGGCCTTCCAGTCCATGGGTTTTGATCGAAACGTCGTGGTGCTCACGCACCCGGAAGATCACCGTGTCAAGGATCGCGATGCTGCGCTCGTTCGTCTTTTCTATCGCAAGTACCCGGCTTTCTGCCGAACGTTTGAAAACAGTCCTCAAGACTACAAAAGGACGCAGGCCTATCTTAAGTCAGAAGAGCAGAAAGGCAGTGTCTTCATCCTTCGTCCGAAGGAGCCGATTCCGGTAGGCCGCCTTTCTCACGATCCGCAGGCGATCATCCGTGCCTACGAAATGGGGCGTCGTGATGCTCAGGAAGTTTCGAAAAACTTGCTACGATGGATTGCCTGATTGATTCAGGCTATTATCGCATCCATATGCAGTCGATATTCTGCCTGGTTAAAGCAAAATATATAGATATTTATTCAATTAGCCTATCCGGCTAACTTCCTCTATTTTCACGCTCGTTTCACGCGCCGAGCAGATAATGGCCCCGAAACTTTTCACTTTGTTTGGCGGCCATGTTGTCCGATCGTCCTGCTATCAAAATCAGAATTCCCCGTACCGTATGGGTGCTGGGGTTTGTAAGTCTTTTAATGGACATTTCATCAGAAATGATCCACGCGCTTTTACCTCTTTTCATGGCCGGCACTCTTGGCGCCAGCGCCATTTGGATTGGTCTTGTTGAAGGCATCGGCGAAGGTACGGCGTTGATTGCCAAGGTCTTTTCGGGCGTTGTTGCCGATCGATTCGGGCACAAGAAGCGCCTGGTTTTTGTCGGGTACTTTCTGGGTGTTATCTCGAAACCGGTCTTTGCTTTGGCCGGTAGCATGCCGGTTGTTCTTGCCGCTCGCTTTTTCGATCGTATCGGCAAAGGCTTAAGAGGCGCTCCGCGTGATGCAATTGTGGCCGACGTTACTGATGAGAGCATTCGCGGCGCAGCTTACGGATTGAGACAGTCACTCGATGCCGCTGGGGCCTTTGTCGGGCCGCTTCTGGCCACCTTGCTTCTCCTCTTATGGACGGAGAATTTGCGCAGCATCTTTTGGATTGCATTGATTCCGGGCGCCGCGTGTCTCGCCCTGATCCTGTTCGGCGTTGAAGACAACGTCATGCCGACCGTAAATACCAAGCGCATTGCCTGGAAGGATCTCAAGATTGTCATGACGCCTGCCTTTGTGCAGCTTGTCATTTTGGGAACACTGTTTTCATTGGCCCGATTCTCCAATGCTTTTATTGTTCTTCGTGCTGCTGACATCGGGATTGAACACGCCTGGATTCCAATGGCGCTTGTTCTGATGAATATCGCCTTTTCTCTTTCGAGCTATCCGTTTGGAAAACTTGCAGACAAACTCAACCCGATGAAACTTCTGGCATTGGGCATGGTTTTGCTGGTACTTGCCAATTTGTTGTTTGCTTACGCTGCAAACTATCGAATTTTGGCGGCCGGAATCGTTCTTTTCGGAATGCATCTTGGAGCGACGCAAGGCATTTTTTCAACCATCATCTCCGAAATAGCCCCCTCCGAGGTACGTGCAACCGCCTTCGGCATCTTCAATTTCTTTTCCGGCCTTGCCCTTCTGGCTTCCGGGCTCGTGGCCGGAAGCTTATGGGAATATATGGGAGCTCAATACTGCTTCGGGGGCGGCGTCGTGTTTGCCTTGATCACACTTTGTCTAATTCCCCGATTCAAACAACTCCAGCCTTCTTAGCTAGAGCTTCAGTTGCTCTAATCTAGCAAAGATCGAACGATCGCCTGCGCAAAATTGAACGAAATATATTTAATAGAGTCAATTTTCAACTCTGGCTTTAACTTCCTTTGGAAGTTCTCGTTTGCAGTCAAAATAAAAAGCTTGAAACTTTTTCTTAATGTAATTGCCAATGCTCTTCCTAAGTTTTTAGGTCCACAATAACAGTAAGTCGATTTCGGTGATACTTGAAGGAGAGATATATGATCAGCAGACGATTGCTCATTACCGGTTTCGCCGCTGCTGCGGCGTCGACGATCGCTCCGGCCGTTATGGCAGCCGGTGACGGTGGTTTCGGCGATTTTCTGGGCGGACTGGCTGACGCTGCCTCTCGTCGTTACGCTGAAAAGTATCGTGACGATGCCCGCTGGGACGGCAAGTATTACTACGATAAGTATGACAACCGTCGTTATTCCCGTAGCGAATGGCAGCGTGAAATTCAAAGACGCGCCCGCGCTGAAGAAGAAGGTCGCGATTGGCGTGACAGCAAGCGCCGCGCTTGGGAAGAAAAGCGCTATGGCAAGGACTATCGCAAGTTCAACAAAGAACAGCTCCGAGACGAGCGACGTGATGTAAAGGATAAACGTCGTGAGGAAGAGCGAGAACGCAAGGAACGTGAACGCATGCGCAAGGACGCAGAACGCGTACGCCGTAACGATGAGCGCGTACGCCGTAACGATGAGCGCGTACGTCGCAACGATGAAAGAATTCGCCGTGAAGATGAACGCCGTCGTCAAGAAGAGCGTCGCCGTGACAACCGCTAATCCGGTAATTCCCGATTAGTTGTTGCAACGAAATCTCAGACTCTGTCGTTTGCGCGGCAGAGTCTTTTTTATTCGATTCGATAAAACGCGTTATTCGAGAGCGTATTGGCGTTAGGAACATCTTGCAAATTTAAGTCAATCGTGTAAGCACCCAAGAAACGCTCTGCAAAGTACGCGCTGTAGATCGGCGAATTCGGAGACAGCGATTGAATGCGCACGTCCCCCAATGAATGGATAAAGTCACCATTTTCCAGTGCAATGCCAATGTGGCGCACCACGTTCACTCCGGCTTCGTTTTTCTGCCCGAAAGCGACAAGACTGCCTGCCGGGATATCTTCCACGCAAAGCACATCCAGTTGTTTGGCCTGTGCAATCTGTTGATCGGCGTCTCTGCTGAGTATCACACCGTTAAGACGCCACACGAGCGACACAAAACCGGAACAATCCACACCATTCGTGCTCATTCCTCCCCAAAGGTACGGTGTTCCGAGAAGTTGCTTAGCGGTGCCAAGCAACTGCCTAACGAAAGCCCGAGGTTCTTCCCTTCGCAATCGGTCACAAAAGGAGAAATGCGCGTTTGTTTCCCTGACATCAGAAGTTCGAAGAAAACCTGAATGACCGTCCGGCAACTGTACCAGAACCCTGTTGCCCTGCTTTTCGATAAACCGAACGATGCTGCCGGCGGTAAGCGGCGCCAGAGTCGCTCCGTTTTCACTTGTGAGTGTTGTGAAACGTGCGGTGACGACCACACGACGAGAGGCGTTCCAGTCCGCGAGCTCCTTAGCACTCATACGTGCAATTTGCAGACGATGCACCCAGCCGATATAGCCGTCGGGCATTTGTACGCGCCAAAACGGAGTCTTGAATTCGAGAAGGCGCAATGGGGTGCCCACCAAAGCCTGCGTTGTAGCGGCAACCGCAAACCGCGGCTCCTTTTTGATTGTCGCTACGGATACATTCACAAGTGCCCATGCTCTGTCCCCTATTTCCGCATTGTCCTGCGGAAGCACTGCCACGCGAACGCTAACCGGCATTTTCTTTGCGTGCAATCGATTATTGAGTTCGTCGAACGCGTCTCTGCGATCAGTTTTTCCCTTGATCAGCCATCCGTCGGACGTCTTATTGGCCTTGACTTCCCATACGGATATACGTGTATCTGCTGCATACTGGTTTCCGACGTCAGCGAGAATCTTGTCAAGTTCCTCGTCAATTGAGGAAGGGACGCAGGCGCAACCGGCGATGGCGATGCAACCGCTTAGAAGCATGGCTTTGAATAAACGAGTGACTGTAAGCATGCCGTTCCCTGTGGTATCGGTTGAAGTGGATCGCGTCCTTATATTTTGCAATTTTCGGCTCAGCGCCATGCTCGTTGAAATGGGCATCTTGCCGAAAGGTCTGCTGTCAGACATTCCTTCGGGGATCTTAACGATAGTCAGAGCATCAAGGATGCATCCGAGGGCATATGAGGTATATATCTGTGATTCAGCAGAAAATTTTTTCGTTGAGATAGAACTCTCTTAGACATCAGACCTTAAAGAGGTTTGCCTTGAGCTGTGCGCCGGCGGCATCCTGATAAAAGCGATGGAACTTGTCAAGCTTCCAAATTATCAAAGCTTAGATCCGGTGGAGTTCTTATACGAATGTCTCGTGAGCGAAGCGGCTCGAAGGCAAACGAGAAAGGTTGCGACGCGGATCAAAAAATCAGCATGCTTCTATCCGGACGCATGTCTGTACGCGCCTGACTGCAATCTGAACCGCGGATTGATTGAGCGTTTGACCGGTTGCGATTGGATCCGAAACGGCGAGCACTGCGTCATCACAGGCGCCACCGGCAGCGGCAAAACTTGGTTGACCAGCGCGTTGATGAATGCCGCAATCCGAGCAGGATTTAGAGCAAAGTATTATCGCGTCAACGATCATTTGCTCGAATACGCCGAAAGTGCCTCCAATACTACGTTGCGAGCGAGTAAGAAGAAACAACTGAACAGGCATCACCTGCTGATGATTGATGAATTCGGCCTAGGCGGCTTAACCGCGAATCAACGTGCTGACCTGTTGGAAATCATAAATGAGAGAACGCGCGAAGGAGGCAAAAGCGTGATAGTTACAAGCGTGTTTCCGGTAGATGTATGGGCGAGCTGTATCAGGGACGTGTCGTTTAGTGATTCCATTCTGGACAGGCTCATTCGTCGAGCTTGACGCCTGAATTTGGAGAGCCCGTCTATGCGAAGCCGAACAGAGTGCGGAGCACTGGAAGATCCCTATGGGAAGAAGCTTAAGCCTTAAGGAGGAAGGCTTTTAGGCATCTATCGAATCTTGAGTTTTATCGGCTGTGACTCGGGGCGCGCTCCGCTTTCACTCCGCGCAACCGAATAGCTATGACAGCCTGCGAACACTCGCTCTGATTCCGAGGGATGCCCCAGCCTGCGCTCCGACCAGCCTACAGCCCTTCGTTTACGACATGAGCGGCAGGTCGAGCGCAGGCTGGGTTAGGGAGGTAGAAACCTCAAAAGCAATAACGCTCTCGGAACACCCACACTTGCCCAATCATCGGCATCGAAATCACTGTCCGAATGTTCAAGAATTAGGGTGGCCACATGCGTGAAAGACTTCGTGCGAATGAATGGTAATTTTCATCTTTTGACGATGCGGGTCGCATCGTGCAGTTTAAGGGCGACCTCGAAGAACTCGTACCGAGTATTCGTCGCGACAAGGCGATTCACGAATTCGTTGTTCGGTCACTCGAGGCCATTCGCACCGATCAGGAGCGTTTCGTGGGCGTCAACACGTCAACGCTTCCTGACGGGCTCGATCCCTGTCGTGAAGGCGACTGCCTCTCGGGAATGGCAACCGCCGACGCGTTTCTCGCCTGGGGCCGCTCTCGAGGTGCAGTCGCAGCGATTTTAAACGGCGGTGCCGTACGAGCCGCCATGCCGATCGGCCCCGTCACCCACGCCGATCTGCTCGATATTCACCCCTTCGGGAACCGTATTCAGGTGGCCGACGTCTCGGGCGCAGTACTCCGGGTGGCGCATGAACACGGTCTCTCGGAACCCGACGTGATTGGCCCGAGACTCCTGCAAACTGCGGGACTTCGCTATCGACTGAATCCTGCGGCCCCCGTAGGCAAACGCATCGTGTCCGCTGAAATACGCACGACAGAAGGAATCTGGGCGCCAGATTGTGCCTGAGAACGTCTATCGCATCGTTACGATCGCCTACCTACTCAGCGGGTGCGACCATTTCTCGATGCTCGGGTAACACGCCAAAATTCTGGAAACCGGCCCTCTCGAAGTCGACGTTCTTGAAGCCTATCTTCATGAAAAAAGGACAGGGACAATCATCTGCTCACGCCCGCAACCGGGCGGATCGTCGGGATGCCTGTCCATTGACGGTTAGACTTGATCAAGGCCCCGGTTCTTTGCGCTTCGGGAATTGCCTTGCGAATCGGATTCCGAAAAGCTGTGGATTCGCCAACCGGACAACGAAAGACGATAGTTTTGTGCAAGACCAAGCCGACTGCGCGTTTGTTGCCGAAGGCTAGTGACGGACTTCGCAAATTCGCCTCCGGCTTTGGTAACGTATATTTTTGAAATGACGCTCTATGAGCTTGTCATTTTCTTTTTTTCAAACTTCGATTAAGTTAGCCAGGTCCAAATAGGAATTGCAAACAGAGCACAGAACATCGAGAACCACAGCAATAATATGACATTTTCAGTAGAGTCATCATCGTCACACAGTGTCAGTGGTAAAAGTCAAAAAGATATAAGTGACATTGGTATCACCATCACAATAACCCATAGAATAATCCAACACAGGATGTCAAATAAGAAATTTATCATCTAAATATCAGACCTCGATAAACCCTTTAAAACACCCTCACCCGTCACTTGCTTTTATCTCAAAAATAAATATTTTTTTGGAATGACGTCCTATATTCTGCCATTTGAGTTATATCTTTTTGAATAAAACTCACTCCAACCAGTTAAAAATCAGAAGTCCAATTATTGTGTCAACAATCAGAATGAAGTACGTTAGACACCCTATGCATTCCTCTGAGACATACTTACCACCTAACATCAAAGGAATCAAGCTCAGGACTGCAATTACCATGATTATCGCAATCCCCTTCCACCCAAAAACACAAAAAGTTATGATCCAAGTAATTAAACTCGACATTTAAATATCCCGCCCAGTTCACTTCGCATCTGACAAAAAATTCAAGGTTTTGTTTCCCTGCCACAATGTGCACTCATCACCAATCGCTGCCCTATTGCAGAAAATTTCTCATCACCAGTTAACTTTTTTGAGACTGATCTTCCGTTTTGGTGACAATTTTGACTGCACCCTCAACTTTTCTGATTAAATCAATATCGCAGAATTCCTTGGTGACAGCCATTTGAATATTTGTCTCGTCCGAAGTCAAGAGATCAAGGAACGTTCCGAGAAAATTGTTGAAAGACTTATCGTCGAACTTAAGATCCACCATCAACGAATAATCCGTGCAGAATTCGCCATATTTCTCCAGTAACTCTCTGTTCTTTTTGTTTTGAATATTTTGGAGAGCAGCATCAATTTCAGCATCGCGCGGCACAGCACCCAACCATCGTTGAGACGAATAAATTTGTTTTGAGCTGATGGTGCTTTTTTTCCTGCCGATTGAAATCTGAAAACTCCAATCTTTGGAAAAATCGTGCTTCGTCAATCGCTCGACAAGTTCTTTTGCATCCGACGAATCCACCACGAGGCCGTCAATCACACAGCCGTTCCTGTCCCGCACAACCGGCGTTCTGCTTCCCGTTAGACCAGTCTTTGAAGCCAACGCAATCAGAGCCATGATGCGACGCAGACCGATTTCCGGCATTTTGGTCCAGTAAGGAAACACTTCCTTTTCACGGGTCGTGAAATGAATAACTGACATACAACCACCTTTCTGTGCTGGTACTTGTTGCCCATCGTAAAGGCGGGTGCGTCATCGACTGACGCGTACGTGATGGCCGCAATGCTCACTGTTCGTTTTGGACCATGTTCGTACGTCAGGTCGCCGATTGGTTTGCGCTTGTCGCGGTTATGGAGCGTTATCTGCCAAGGCGATTCATAAATTTTTTCAACCCCATTTGACAGATTTAACCTTTCCGTTATAATGCGCCTTCCTTTGAAGGCCTTACGGCTTTTGCTCGGTCCTCTCTACCATTGGAGGGCCGAGCTTTTTTCATTTTCCGCCTGCACAAAAATACTCCGGCTACGAGCCCAACCAATCGTGCTCGGCAAACGATGCGATGTAGTCAGCCCAAAAACGGTCCGTTTCTACCGTACACAAGCGCTTGGCAAGCTGCGCCTGCTGATTCGCTGTCGCTCGTGCATACGAAGCCAGCCAAAGCAGCTTTGCTGACGGATTGTCGTAAAGTTGTGTCGCTTTCTGATCCGTCGTCTTATTGCTGTTTTCCACGTTTTCCGAAGCGTTGATCAGTGCCAGATTGGCAAAATGGTGCAGTACCGTTCTGTCTTGGATGCTCGGAGTTTCCTGAGCAATCCAATGCTCGATCTGAGAGCGCGAAACAATCCGCATTGTCTCGGCTCTGTTCGCGAACTGTTGGCGGAAATTCTCCAGGGGATCTTCGTTCGATTTTTCAACATTCAGAGCCGCAATGAGATCGGCGTGTTGTGGATGAGCAAGCGCTTGGGCAAGATAAGAAAAGCCTTGCCCCTTTTGCTTTGAATCCACCCACAGCAGCCAGTCGGTGAAAAAAAGCTTCCAACGCACGCCGTTTTCGGTATACCTCCACGCGACAAATTTTTCGTCCTGCTTGTCACACTGTCCGACAAACTCAAAAGCTTTCCCTACGGCCTCAACCAACTTGACCTCGTCTTCATCGGCTCCGAGTTTCAGTACGTTTGCCGTCATCTTGCCCGCAACGTTGGGATTCAAAAAGCGTTCCAGTCCCCAGAGAATCAGACGCAAATAGCCGCGTTTAAAATCCTTGCCGAAGCTTTTTTCCACCTTGTTGGCTAGTTTTTGCATTGAAAATGCACCGGAAAGCAAAGCTTTCACGTTCTCCGGGAGGCTATTGTCCAGGCAGAGATCCAGAACGGCAGTGTGAACCAGAGACAGCAGCCAATACTGTCCGGAGTACTGGTAGCCGTTAGCGGCATAGAAAGTGTCGAGCAACAAGGCAAAGGGCGACTTGTTTTTGCTCTTAGCAGCCAGAAGTTCGTCCGCTTGCCGCGCGACCATCGCTGCAATCCACAGAATCGACATGAAGCTCCAGACGTCTTTGCGTCGTTCCTGATCGTCGAGCTTGGCGTTTTTCTTGACGTCCTTGCCAACAACGATGCGATCGTGCAGGCCGCGGTAGTCAGATTCGCCCGGTCTCGGACGAATATTGAGTGTCTCGAACTTTTCATCGTCTGCGCCTTTGAGCGAACGGAAAACCTCATTGGCGATCACAAAGAGATTCTCGAAGTCAACGACAAAACGGCGTTCCTCAGAACTCTCGGTGAGTTCCGCGTCCGTTTCGCTTTGGTCTTGCAATTTCGTCTTACTGTTGAAGGCGTTCCCGACGATCTCGAAAAAATTCGTGCCGCCTTCCCGCCGATCGGTTCTTGAAACTTTCGAACTTCCCCCGAGTACGTCACTCATGTTCTTAACGATGTCTTCGACACGGAGCTGCGGATCGGAACGAAGCAAGGCGGCAATACCGCTCCAGAGACGGTCAAAGGCGATGCGCTCGGCGTCGTTCGCATCCTTGAGACATTCCACAAGCGTAGCCTTGGCGATGTCAATGGAGCGCAATGCCTGTCCGCGCATGTTGACAATCTCAAACATGGCAGGACCTTCATAAGGGTTGGCGTCGTCGATGGGCAGAATCACACGCAAAACGCAAACGCTCTTGCGAATGCAGTCGGCAAATTTTTCAAACGGCGTTAACCCCTCTTCATCCGAAAAAATCAAACCGTCTTTTGCGGCGCCGTTGATCTTAAGGCAAACGGACGAGAGTATCGCCTGACTGATTTTGGGGCGGATGTCCTGCGTCAGATTTTCGTACTGGCGAATAACCGAAGGCCTCCATCCGAAGTCGTCCTCTCTCACCGTATATTCCGAATCATCAGCATGCGCCTTTCGTTGATCGAGGATGACCAAAATGATGTCGATGCTCGTCAGGCGCTGCTGGCCGTCCAAAACCTCGAGAGCCTCTCGCTGATGGCAAACGACCGTACCCAGAGAATAGCGGCAAGTCTTGTCTTTACTGTACCGAGCAAAGTGCGTGATGAGATCCTGAACAAGAACCTCAATTTGCTTGTCCGTCCAACAAAACGGACGCTGATAGGCCGGCACAACCAGAACCTTCTTATCGGCTTGCAGCTCGCCCACCGTGAACAAATCTGCATCAAAGGACGTACTCATTGTGCCTGCTCCTTGAACGTGATTGTCTCAACACGCGTTTCCTCATCAACGTATTCGCGGTATCGCTGTCGTCTGTCGCCAACCATAGCCCACGTGACTTCATCAGGGTGCGTAAGCCGTTCAAGCTCGCGACGGCACTCCGCCGGACTGTTGGTGCGGTACGGAATCGTGATGAGATTTTCGGTGGGCCGGTCCAACTTGAAAAAGGCAATCTGCCGAGCGCCCTGAAGCTGCCCGAACAAAAGGATTTGCTCCTTATCGTTGCGTTTCAATGGAACGCGCAGGCGCTTAAATAGCCGAATGTAGCACTGGACATAAACAAGAAAATCCATGTCCTTGTTGTAAGCATCGCGCAAGCGGTCGACATCATTTTCAAACGGGCGTTCAAGGTCCGGAGCAACTGTCGCAAAGCGATCGAGCCAGCAAACCTCAGCCTGAACGGCAATTTCGTGACTATTGTCGAAAAACGGTTTGTCGGCCAGCACCATGTCGTGGAACATGTTGCACACGTTCACGCCGACATTTTCGTCCGTCTTGGCTTCGGGGTCCTTGCTAAGACGTACCGTGCTGTAGAGCGCCTCCACAATGCGCTGATAGTATTCGAGCGTTTGGAAAAACGGCAGCCCGGGTTTAACGGGCGTCATCAGATCGGGAAGGAACTTGCCCTTCTCTCCGGCTCCTTTACCTGTCTGCGCAAGCTTCTCGTCGACAACGAGATTTCCCCGATAAGTGCCGTGGATGCCCTTGAGCTTTTCGACATTGGTTTTGTCCCAGTGCATCCAATAGGCCACGCCCCAGCGAATCAACAGCAAAGAGATGACGGTCGTTCTGAAGCGCCTGTTGCGCGCGTCATCATCTGTCAGCTTTTCCCAAATTCCCTTAATTTCTGTGAGCGTCTCTTTGCGTTTTGCTTCAGAATTTTCAACCGACAGTGCTATGCGCAAGTGATAGGCCTTGAGCATGTCGATGAGTTCCATTTCCTTGCCGCGGTTGTTTTCGCATTGGAAAAAGAGCTCGGCTTCGTAACGACTCTCGATGATGCGCACGGCAAAGACGCCATTTGTAAGCGCGTACTTCAAACGCTTGTACTCGTCGGTGAAAAACTGAATCACGTAGTCCGGAACGTCGGATTGGCCTTCATTATTTGACTCTTGCTCGCCTCCGGCGAGTTGCGTCGCCTCTTGAATGAGCTTTCTGACGCGCAGGTAATCAGCGAACTGCTCTCGGTAGATGGCGGCAATATGTTCTTGCGTCTGTGGCTGGCGGTACTCGTATTGAGGTTGCCATTGGTGCTCATGCCAGTCTTGGTCGATCGATAACGTTTTGATCGTTTCGATCAATTCGTCGCGCAAGTGTTTGACTTCGTTGATGCCGTCGGTGACGTCCAAAAGCGCCTTGATGAGAATCAGAAAGCTCGTCAGACGCTGCTGGCCGTCAATGAGTTCGAGCTTGCCGTCGTGAGCGTGCAAATAGATCGTGCCGTAGTAATACTGTGCGCTTTCGTCGTAGGACTTTGTCCCAGGGTTGTAGCGGAAGCTATCGAGGTCTTCGAGAAGCTTGCGGACTTCGCTGATTGACCAGCGGTACGGGCGTTGGTATGGCGGGATATCGACGGGCGGCTTGTCCGGAAGAAAGCTACGGGTAAGGACCTCGCCAAGCGAGTATTGATAGTCTTGATCGATACTCATGGGTTTTCACCACAAAATGAGAAGCTGATTCGAAACGAATACGTGCAATCTTAGAAGATACGGAGCTGATGGCAGGAGTTTTAAACATTGGGCAGGTCCCATTTGGCGTCCGATCAGAGCGAACAGTGGCGTGTCTTCAAGACTAAAACGGGCAAGTTTTTTCTTCGTTGGTTATGATCTGGACATTCATATCCAACGTCAGTCGTCATGGTTAAGTCAATCCTTCACTATCTCTGCGCCACTCTCTGTACGCCGATCTTCGCGTCTTTTCGATCGGGCAATCTGCTGAATTGGTCACGTTTACGGCAACGACTTCAATGCGAGCTTTTTCTGCTTTTACCGTCTTGACTCCATGGAAAACTTTGGCGGAGATGTTGCTGCCCCTAAAACCCCTTAGTATCGAGGGCATCCAAGAATACCTAAAAAGTCTAAAGAAACAGTGTTTCATAAGCCATCTGAAAAAACTATTCAGCATGGCCTGTTTCATAACTGCTAGGACAAAGTTAAGACGGAGAAAGTCACCCTCAGGTTAACATCAGTTTGAAGGTAAACACATCTGCACATTGTGGTTACAATATACTCGAATGTTTTTAACGTGAGACATGGAAGTAGACTCAACAACCAACAATATTCATCAGCTTCACATTAATCTACGCTTGAAGGCCTGAGCCATTAAGATTGAACCGCTAGTTGGATTAAATTTTCAGAAGTAGTTCGAATGTTTTGCAAGCATTCAATTGCTAAAGGACGCCTCCCATTTGAGCCCAAGCTTCAAAACGAAGGTTGACGGAAGAAATTACTCAAGCAAATACTAGGCAATCCGTGTGACTCATCTTTTTTACGAATATTTTAATAGATCTAAATAAAATCAAAATGACGCTAGAAACTCGACATTTTATTGACTATATAAATCGACTCAATGAGCAGTATTCGACAGGCCGAGCAAGAGAACATTCTTATCGCCCAGCCCTACAGATTTTAATGTCTGAGTTAATTCCAGATGCAATTGTTACAAACGAACCAGCAAGAATAGCTTGTGGGGCGCCAGATTATATATTAACTAAAAAGAAAGATTCATTGCCTTTTGGCTTTATCGAGGCCAAGGATTTAAATGATCCCGATCTAGAAGGTGTCTCGAAAAATAAAGAGCAATTTGACAGATATAAAAGCTCATTAAATAATATTATTTTTACCGATTATCTACGATTCATTTTTTATAAAGATGGCAATCTGATTTTCGACATCAGAATAGCCGAATGCGATAAAAATAATATTTTGTTATGTACCGATAAAATCGTAGCGTTCTCGCGTTATGTAGAAGATTTTTGGAATTGGTCACCACAGGCTATCTCTTCTTCAAACATACTTGCTGAACAAATGGCAAAAAAAGCGCGATTGTTAGCGACAATTATAAAAAATGCTTTCAAAAACGCAGACAGTTTAGAGGATGAAAGCAATGCTGAGATTTTGCATGATTGGCTGACGGGCTTCAGGGAAATTCTTATACATGACTTAACGGCAGATGAGTTTGCAGATATTTATGCTCAAACTGTAACTTACGGCTTATTTGCTGCTAGATTAAATGATCCTACATTACATAGTTTTTCACGCTTCGAGGCTGCTCAACTTATCCCACAAACAACACCGTTTTTAAGAAAAGTTTTTCAGAATATAGCAGGTAACGACTTAGACAATCGCATTTCATGGGTGATCGATGACCTTGCAGAATGTTTCAAAAGAAGCAATTTAAAGAAAATAATAAAACGAGACAATGACTCTCTAGTTCACTTTTACGAAGATTTTTTAGCTGCGTACGACCCCGAACTAAGAAAAGCAAAAGGCGTTTGGTATACACCAAAAGAAGTTGTCAACTTTATGGTTCGTGGCATTGACTATATTTTAAAAAATGATTTTGCAATTAGCAATGGAATTGCCGATTTTAGTAAAGTAAAAAAAGATATTGCCATCACACAAAGTTATGACGGAAGAACAAAAGACCGAAAAAAACACATTTTAAAAGATTTCCATAAGGTTCAAATTCTCGACCCCGCAGTCGGTACAGGAACTTTTCTTGCTGAAATATTTCATCAAATTCATGAACAGCTTAAATCACAAGAAGGACTTTGGAGTTCATATGTAGAAAATCATTTAATTCCTAGAGTCGCTGGCTTTGAAATCCTCATGGCTTCCTATGCGATAGCTCATGTTAAGTTGGATCTAGTACTAAAACAAACAGGATATGTACCAACAAAAAAACAGGAAAGATTGCAAGTATATTTAACTAACTCTCTTGAAGAATCCCACCCTGATACCGATACTCTCTTTGCGAGATGGCTAAGCGATGAAGCTAATGAAGCTAATCGCATAAAGAGAGACATGCCTGTTCTCGTATTAATAGGAAACCCACCATATAACGGATCTTCTCGCAATACCGGGAATTGGATAATGAATTTACTTGACGATTATAAAAAAGAACCAGGAACAAGAGAGCCCTTAAAAGAAAAAAATCCGAAATGGATTAATAACGATTATGTTAAATTTATTCGCTTAGCTCAATATTATATAGAGAACAATAAAGAAGGCTTGATTGCCTACATCAACCCTCACGGATATTTGGACAATCCAACCTTTAGAGGAATGCGATACAACTTACTACAAGCCTTTGATAAAATCATCTCTATTGATTTACACGGAAGTGTAAAAAAGAAAGAGAAACTACAAGATGGCAGTTTTGATGAAAACGTTTTCGACATTCAAGAAGGGGTGAGCATAAACTTTTTCATTAAAACAAGCAATAAAAAAGAGATGGCAAAGGTTTATTTTGGAGATATAAGTGGTAAACGCGAGGAAAAATACAACACTTTATTAAACTCTTCTCTATCAGACATTAGTTTCGAAGAGATTAAGCCGATTCCGCCTTATTACTCTTTTCGACCGATGAAAAAAGATCATCTGATAGACTGGAATAAAAATATTTCATTGCCTGATTTTTTTATAAAATCTACAGTTGGTCTATTTACTGGAAAAGACGACTTTGTTATATGCAAAACAAAGGATGAAGCCTTTACAAAGATTCAAGATCTAATAAACTTAAACGAAGCGGAGTTCAACAAGAAATATCAATTATCAACAGCAAAATCATGGACTGTACAGAAATCCAAGTTAGATATTGGCTCGTCACCAACCCAAAACAAAATCATAAAAATCTCATATAGGCCATTTGACAATAAGTATGTCTACTTTACTGGAAAATCAAATGCTTACATGCAGAGACCAAGAGGAAAGTTATTTAACCAATGTTTAACGAATCCAAGCCCGCGAGCTTTGATAGTGGGCCGACAGGGACAAGTTTGCGGTAAGACCGAATGGAATTTGGCTTTCTGCACCAATAAAATCATTGATTTGAATATATTTTATAGAGGCGGCGGAACTTATTTTCCAGGTGGCTTTTATGTGACCGATGTACAGGGCAATCAAAACTACATCAGCAACTTATCAAAAGATACCATTAAGCAATTCAAACAAAATCTCAAAAACGAATATTCAGACAATGAAATTTTGGACTACATCTATGCAATATTATATTCCAGGAAATACAGAAAACAATTCTCCGAATTCTTAAAAACAGAATATCCCAAAATCCCTATCCCTAGGTCCGATGTTGAATTTCAAAGATTAAAAACTTCTGGCGCTGTCCTTTATAAACTTCACACTTCAGGCATAGGCATTGAAGAAATTGAAACCACTTTTCCTGTATCGGGATCAAATTTTGTCTCAGACTTTCATTTTAATCAAACTAGAGTTTATATAAACAACAAACAATACATAAGTAATGTTAGCGAAGAGGTCTGGAATTTCAACATCGGCGGCTACCAAGTGATTTACAAATGGCTAAAAGACCGAAACAATAGCAATTTAGACTTTAATGATATTATTCGACTTCAAAAGATTTGTACTATCATTTCTATGACAATTAAGGAAATGCAAATTATTGATCAAATTTTTATTTAGTATCTTAATATGCATAGATTTTTTCGACTCTGTTAAAGTAGAGTGTCGACTTTAGAAAGGCACGTCCTCAGGTGTCGGCAGGATACCCTCTCCTGCCAGCCGAGGACCGTTCCGCCCTTTCTGTTTCTTCTTTAGTTTACGTCGGACTAATTCCTCCTTTTTAACCATCAGCTTCATCACCTCCGGCAATGGGTGAGCCTAACGCGTTGATGTGATCGGAAGAGACCGGCAAGCAGGGATCTCGTCCATCGTCCATCGTCCATCGTCCATCGTCCATCGTCCATCTTCCATCTGACACTGTGAAGCATGATCGCCTCCTCGGCATCTCTCAGAGGCAATAGGTCTCCTATTCGGAACTGGAAACCTTTGTGCCACACTACGTAGTTGTGCGTGTATTTGGTGGCTACCCCGTGTAATGGTTCCAGAAATCCCTTGATGAATTGGTAAAGCTCGCTGGCGTTCTGTATGAGGAATTTACTGTGCCTGACTTTTCCGCCCTTGAGCTGCCCCCAATCAAGGGGATTGTTTGCCGCCAGAATATGATACGGGCTTCCCTGATCGGTGCGAAGCACTGATGTCGGTTGCATTTTCTAACCGATGGTTCCAATGATGTCTGACACACAGGCCACGCCCAGATTGGAAACAACAGTGTTGAGGTCATTCTCGCTGTCAATGGCGCTAATCACGCAGACCTTGTAAAGGGAATGGTCACGTTGTACTGAGGTATGCCTTCGCAGATGTAGTTCACGGGGCATTTTGGATCTGTCGAATATGTGATTACCCTTGAAGGACAAGTCGAGGAAGGACTCGTCTACCTTAATAGTGCCATCCAAGGCGCGATCTGTTTTGACTCGTTGTGGGTTGAGTGAACTGCTTTACTTTCCTCCTTTATTGCCTCAACCGTTTCCGGTTACTCTGCCCAAACTCAAAACCCTTCTTTTCTAGACAAACAGAATCAAAACAACACCCACAATCAAGAGACACACAAACATGAACATCGCGCTCAGATCAAACACCATTTGGGCGTCTGAACAAACGGATCTCAATAAGACCCACATAGCAACAGTCAAAAAAACAACCGCCCCCATTGCGGCAATTCCATACCATCCCCAGTGAACCAAAATGCAGAGGTAGATCAGTGTCTTCAACATACAATCTCCACGGCGCACTCAGGAATCCGATGGCAGCAACGCGTATACCGCCGTCGGCGTGATCGTTAGCAAAAACGCTGTTAAGAACCGCTCCGAATACTTCCTTTCCAGATCTAACGGCAAAGGAGATTCAGTGTTGGGTAGGTCAATTAGCAACTCTTCCGGCAACTTTTCCACCTTCACCAACGCTTGAATTCGTTCTACTTTACCGTCAACGTAGAATGAACGAGCAGGATCCCCTGACAGGTTGCCGTGTCCATCGTAGTAAACCTCTTCACCCCAGGTGGGATCCTCTTCTTCAGTGACGAAATAATCTTCGATCGTATCGCCAACTTGCAAAGGATCTCCGCAGCATTCGTACCCCCAGCCTGCGTAGTAAATCACCATCTTTTTTGCGGCGCGCCATTTTTCCAGGACTTTGAGATCGGTTACGGTCTTCGGCGTCATTTTCTAAGCCTTACACAACACTTCAGGAATGCGGCAGTCCGCATTTCCACTGTCGGACATTTTTCGTCTTCCAGGAAACCAACCGTCGAGAAGTGCTCTGCCAAACACGGCATTGCACTGGGATGTCATTTCCTTGAATCAGGTTCTATCATGACCAACGACAACGAGCGTCGCATCCAATTAATATCCATAATCCGTCTAAACCAAAATCGGTTCCCTACGGTTACGATTTGACAACGGTGTCCCCATGCTGACCTTGAAATCTCGGAAAGATCACGTAACGAGTTCCGAGGTAACGGGTAAAAGCCCGTGGTCATTTATTTGTTTTGGCAAACCTCTGAGATAAAGTGAAGGCTCGTGCCTACGAATTGCCTCGTGCCCATTGAAGTCCATGCCCATCCGCTCCCACCGATACCAACTTCTGGTTTCTCTTCTAACCGTCGCCCTGATTCCCATCTGTGTTCTGATCGGATACCAGAGTTGGCTTCTGCAGGCTGAAATTCGGAAGGCCGAGGAACACCAGAGCGTCTCCACGCAACAAATCGCCGATCAAATCGAGTCATTTGTGGAAATGCACCGGCGAGGCATTGAAGCTGCCGCATTTCAAATTACGCAAAGCGGAGAACGAAGCAAAGAAAAGCTCGACGCCATTCTCGTGGCGCTCTACCGGCAGTTCCCGGGTTTTATCAATATGTACTTTGCCGACAAGCGTGCAACGACGCTTGCCTTTCACCCCGAATTCAACGCCCGTGGTGAATCCATGGTGGGCGCCGATTTCAGTTTTCGGGAACACTTCAAAAATTTGCTGAAAGAGCCTCGAACCTACATTTCCCCTGTTCTCAAGGGAATCGGCGGCACAGAAAAGCTCCTCTGCACGATCGTTGCTCCCTATTTCGATAGGTCAGGCAACTTTGACGGCTTTGTATTGGGTGCTTTGGATCTGGAAAAGATTGGCACCATCATTGAACGTGCCGGACTCGATAAAAGCATCTACGCCGTCGTAACTGACGATCGGGGGCATGCCATATACGCTCCCGGATGGTCAGCGTTAAGCCATCCCGAGGCTCTCGACATCAAAGCCGTTTCGCAGGCAAGTCTCGTCCCCGGTCTGATCCGACTGATACGTCACGACTCTTCGCTGACAAAGCAACCTGTTGTCACCACGGCAGCCGTTTTGGCGTCACCTTCCTGGTACGTCTGGTTGAGCATCCCCCAGGCTGAAGAAAAGGCGATCTTCCACCAATGGCTCGCATCAAGTGCGGCCTTGGTGTTTATCGTGATCCTTCTTGTCGTCCTCATCTCCAACACGATCTCAAGCAAACTCGCGCTGGCAATTGAGGCTCTGGGTGCCAAAGCCGGATTCCTGCAACGTCATGAATACAAGAGCGCTCGCTCCGTAACCCTCTCGCCAAGGGCTCCTACAGAAGTCAAAGCCCTTGCTCAAACGTTTGAAAGCATGGCCTACTCGATTGAACAGGCACAAACGGAATTGCTTGCGGCAAATACCCTGCTCGACAACCGCGTCAAGGAACGGACAGCTACGTTGGTCGCCGCCATTGACTCCATGCGTGATGGTTTCGGCTTGATGAACCGTGACGGCAATTTCGCTTTGCTCAATCACCGTCTTCTCGAGTTCGTAAACAGAGATACTCAAGCGCCGACACTCACGCGAGAAGACTTCATTCGCGCCGTTCAAAAGAAAAACCCGGACAGCGTCGAAGCCGTCATCAAAATGCTCTCGGAACCCAACACCACATTTGCGTTGGTGGAATCCGACGACAAGGTTTGGCTACTGACTTCGTTTGCCGTCAAAGAAGAAAGCGCGCTCATCGGCATGGGCGTCGTCGTGCGTGACATTACCGAAGCCCACAAGCTCGACGTGATGAAGAATTCGCTGATTTCCGTCGCCGCTCACGAATTCAAGACGCCTCTTGCCTCGCTTCGCATGCAGGCCGAAACGCTGGCCCGAAAAGACGTCGCCTGGACAAAGGAAATGCAGTCCGAACTGATCGACGGACTGGTTGAAGACATCGATCGTTTGCAAACGCTTGTGCGCGACTGGCTCGACTTATCTCGCATCGAAGCCGGAGCCATCGTTTTGCGCCGTCGTCTGATCAAAACCAGTACCGTTATTGAGGAAGCAAGAAGAGCGGCGGCACAGTCGGCTGATTTTGAATTTCACATTGAAAAGGATGCGGCTGAAGTCTTTGCCGATCCGGATCGCCTGCGGCAAATTCTCATCAATCTATTTGCCAATGCCGTTCGCTACTGCGACACCACTCCAAGCATCAGCGTGCATGTCACTCGTTGCGGAACTCAGGTACGATTTGCCGTCAAAGACAACGGCATCGGCATTGCACCGGAATCTCAGGAAAAAATCTTTGAAAAATTCCATCAGATCGACATGTCGATGACCCGCAGAGCCGGAGGAACCGGCCTGGGCCTAACGATTTCCCGAGGCTTGGCTCGAGCCCACGGCGGAGACATTACCGTCGAAAGCAAACCAAAGCACGGCAGCATATTTACGGTGACGATTGAGGAGCAAAACTGACCATGTCCCAACCGCTTATTCTCGTTGCGGATGATGAACCGAAAATCCGTCGGTTGCTGTCGATCAATCTTGCAAGTCTCGGTTACGAAGTAATCTGTGCTGTCGACGGTCCAAGCGCACTTCAGATGTTTGATGATCATCAGCCGGACCTGGTGCTTTTGGACATCATGATGCCCGGACTCGACGGCTATGACGTTTTGACCCGCATCCGTCGAAAAAGCAACTGTGCCGTCATTTTGCTAACGGCCAAAGACCAGGTTGAAGACAAGATCCGCGCGTTCGATTTGGGAGCTGACGACTACCTGCCCAAACCCTTTGCGCTGGAGGAACTCTTCGGCCGCGTACGTGCCGTTCTAAGACGCCTGTCCACCACGCAAAAAGTGCCCGATCAGGAAATCGTCAACGGCTCCCTCAAACTCAATACCAAATCACGCCAAGTCTGGTTTGAAGACAAAGAAATCAAGCTTTCGGCTGTGGAATTCAGCATGCTGGAGTACTTTATGCGGCACGTTAATTCCGTGCTGATTCATGAACAGATCATTGCGCATGTCTGGGGCAATGGCCAACAACAGGACGTTCAATATCTGCGGGTTACGCTGGCTCGACTGCGCCAAAAACTTCGGGCGGCAGGTATGCAGGACGATTGCGGCATTGTCAGCCATTCCGGCATCGGTTATCGAATGGAAACGCTACCGCAATAAATACGCGGCAACGAAAACAAATTTCCGTTGCCGCGGTTTTGAGAGCGAGATGTCAGATCAGTAGATCACGGCACTTTGTACTTGAATTCGCGGTGGCAGTTGCTGTTATTGCAATCCAAACGCGAGGGCTGATGTTCGCGATGGCATGCCACGCAGTCCGAGTACGTTGCATAGTGCAGAGAATCGTGCGGGTTGTAGTACTTCTTGTACTTACCAGCCGTCAACTTGGCTACGGCTTCAGGCGTTCCGTGGCACGACGAGCAATCGGTCTTCGTCGGAGCCGTCGGCGCCTTCTCTCCATGGCAGGCTTCACACGAAACCCCTTTATGGAAAGGCTTCATCGTTTGAGCTGCGTTCACGCTTCCCGTCACCAACACGAGGGAAGCAGCCAGAGTCATGGCAATCAACGTTGTCTTTTTCATTTCGGTACTCCCTCAAGTCAAACGGCAGGCATCTGAGCGGCTTCTCGGCCGGCAATGCGGCCGAACACGGCGCAGTCGGACATTGAACAGCCGGTCACACGAACGGCACCGTGCACACCGCCGGAGGCTTCGCCACAGACAAAGAGCCCCGGAATGATCTGATCGTCTTCAGCGCTGATCGCACGGGTGCGTGCGTCAATGGCAATGCCGCCCTGCGAGTAGTTGAATTTCGGGTAAACCGGGCAAGCGTAGAACGGACCTTTAAGAATCGGCACTGCGTGCGTCTTCTTAAAGTCTTTGCCAAAATCCTCGTCCTTGTTGTTCTTCAGGAAACCGTTGTAACGATTGATCGTTTCGATCATTTCCTTCGCGGGAATCTTGAAGTGCTTGGCAAGCGCTTCCAAAGTGTCGAACTTCGGCATTTCGCCGTTATTGAGAATGATGTTGAGCTTTTCGCGGTCATAAAGCGTTGCCAGGCCCGCTTCGTCGTAAATCAATGCCGGCCAATCACTGCCTGCGTTGACCGTATCGATGATCTTGTACGACAAGCCCATGCGCGGTGCGCCTTCGTTAATGAAACGCTTACCAGTGCGCTGATCAACCAGAATGCCCTTTTCAATGTCTTCAAAGCCGATCGAAATGGCGAAGCGAACGTGAGCCAAGTGAATCGAGCGAGCACCGGCCTTCATCATGAGCTTTAATGCACCGGCCGTGGCACCGCAGCTCACTGTAGACGGCACTTTGTTGTACTGCGGGAATTCGCGCTGACGGAATTCAAAGTCGCGGGAGAAGCCGCCGGTGGCAAACACCAAACCGCGCTTGGCTTTATAGAACTTCACGACGCCGGTCTTGTTCAAACGGTCATCCGCCTTGCTTTCCGGATCAAAAATGTAGGCTTCGCGAACCTTAACACCTACTGCACGTCCCTTCTGATCGCGAATGATTTCGTCAACCTTGGTGCGAAGTTGAAGGCTCGTGTTCTTGAGCTTCAGATAATGACGGTGCAACGGCTGAATCACGCTCAAGCCGTTGTTGTAGAGCGGCTGGAAGCAACGCTTCACGGTGTGGCCTGCCACCTTGCGCAATTCTTCGTTGTACTGCGCCCCACGTTCTACAAGGAATTCGAAAGCCTCATTAGATTGTTCGCACATGGTCTGCACCAGTTCAGGCACATTGAGGCGACCGCCCGCTTTGAGAACGTCTTTCACATACAGCTCGACGCTGTCTTTGACGCCTTCCTTCTGTTGACGTTTGGTGTTGCAAGCTGCAAACGTGCCGCCGCTGATCACAGATGAACCGCCGGGAACAGCCATTTTTTCCAGAATGACGGTCTTGCGTCCCAGTTCGGCCGCGGTGATGCCTGCGCAATAGCCGGCCAAACCGCTGCCGACCACGATAACGTCAAATTCCTTATTCCACTTCGGTAATGCTTTGGCTGTTGTGGCAGCTTGCGCCATACCACCGACGCCGAGCGTCATGACGCCCGCAGCTCCGGTTTTCAGAAACGCCCTGCGTGAGCTCTGCAGTGTGCTCTGGGTCATCTTGTTCTCTCCTGTATTGATGTTGACGGTCTTGATGAAAAAAGACCTCTGCATATCAAGTCTAGGAAGCAGAACTAACAAATTCGTTACGCAGTCAAAAGGAAGTCATTACAAAATCATTACAACTGACTATTCCTCTTCCCTTTCCCGAAACTATACGTTTGTTGCAATTTTCACAGGCTTTGTAACGGTCGCGTCTCGTTAGAATCAAAGCAGGTAGTACTTTTTTCGAGAGGTCGCTCATGCTCAACCGTCGTCTCAATCTGGCCCTCGCTTTTTCCTCAGCCCTGTTGCTTGCCGGCTGCGCGAGCAGTCCCGAATACACGGATTTCGTCGAAATCGGAAACAACACTTACACGATCAGTGCCTCGAGTGAATCCACCGACAACGGCGGCAGCGTCCGTGTTGAATTGATCAAGCAAGCTCAGGAATTCTGTGCAGACAAGGATCTCAAATTCCGTTTGCTCAAGTCTCGCTTCAATGACGGCAATGCGGACAAGAGCGCTACGGCCACCATTGACTTTGTTTGTGAATCACCTACGGCTGCTGCAGCCAATCAACCTGTGCAACAGGTTCCCGTGACCGAAGTCCCCTCCGCCAAAGTTCCTTCGGTTCTAGTGCCATCAGCTAAAAAGCGTTAAACAACACAAGCTGATCAACGACAAACGAAACCGCAAGCGTTCTGCCATCCACATCGAGCGCAAACGGTTTCTTTTTGAGATCAATTAACCTTGACAGGTCATACCACTTCGTTGTTGGACACGGTGAAAGATAATCGCGCCGCATCGCCCTCGCCTCAGAACTCTTGGCGCTTGCCAGTGTCACCACCTTTCCTTTGAATTTCTCGTTTAGCACTTCAATTGAAGCTTAAATCCGCTCGCGGCTAAGTAAGTTTCTGAATTAGCCGCAAACTCAACAAGGATACAAGCTTCGGCTTGTTGTTATTTTTGAGTTGGAAGTTGTATCTCCTCAACGAATCAATTCCATTTTCCGGATTCAAAAAACGGCTCAAAGTTCTAAACCCACTTTGGTGCCTCGTTTCCTTTTTCTTCCTCATTCACGTAAACCAGGGAGTTAATCCTCTATAGCCACTGCATGTCTGCGGGAGTAGCATATTACACAGAAGGCTTAATAAGCCCAATCAAGTTCGTCACTGAGGAGAGGTAAAGATGAGCTTTACATTGAAAAAGATAGTTCTTCCCGTAACAATGGCTTTTTGTGCCATCAGCGCGTCTGCAGCGACTTACACTCAGACGGTTCCGGGCCACAACGGTCCGATGACTGTTAAGGTCGCAATCGACAGCGGCAAGATTACGGCAGTCGAAGTTGTGAAACACAACGAAACGCCCGGGGTGGGTACCAAAGCAATTGAAACGTTGCCGGCAAAGATCGTAAAGGCCAACTCAACCAAGGTGGACGCCGTCACCGGTGCCAGTGTCTCTTCCAAGGGCATTTTGATGGCTGTCAACCAGGCCCTGGATGCCTCCCAGGGTAAGAAGGTCGGCAAAGCTCAATTTAAACCGGGTACATACAAAGCTCAGGTCTACGGCAACAACGGTTACCTCAATGTCGAAGTCACGGTTAGCAAAGACAAAATCACCGACATCAAGGTTCCCGGCCACTCAGAAACCGATCTGATGGGTGGCATGGCCATTCGCACAATGACCAAAGACATCCTTGATTATCAGACCGTCAATGTGGATGCTGTTTCCGGCGCGACGGTCACGAGCGGCGCATTCAAACAGGCTGTTATTGCCGCATTGGAAAAAACCGGCGCCAATCTGGCTGCGTTGCAGACCCCCGTCCCCGTCAAGATCAAGAAGTTCAACGGTACGAAGACCGAAAGTTATGACCTTGTCATCGTCGGTTCCGGTGGTGCAGGTCTGTCAGCTGCGGTAACTGCGGCCGAAGCAGGCAAATACAACATCGTTGTGCTGGAAAAGATGCCTGTGATCGGCGGCAATACGCTTCGCTGCGCCAGCGCCTTCAATGCCGCTGATCCGGAACGTCAAAAACTGCTTCCGATGACAGACACCCTCAAGGATGCCGTCGTTAAGGCCATCAACGAAAAACCGGCCAACGCGGATCACGCCAAACTGATGGCCGACGTTAAGGCCAAGTACGAAGCATATTTGAAGAGCGGCAGCAAGACGCTTTTCGACTGCCCCGAATGGCATGCTTTGCAGACCTACAACGGCGGTGACAAGGTGGGACATATTCCCCTGATTCGTACCTATGCCGAAAATGTGCTTGAAACTCTCCACTGGATGCAAAAGCACGGTACGCCTGTGATGGATCGAGTCAGTCAGGGTGCCGGCGCTCTTTGGCAGCGTACACACCAAGTTGACGCGCCCGCCGGGACCGGACTCATTGAACCGTTACTCAAAGCCGCCAATAAGGAAGGCGTCAAGATCATCACCGGTATGCGAGCTCAGGAACTCATTTACCGCAACGGTGAAGTCGTGGGCGTCAAAGCCAGCGACAAGGTGGGTAATTCCTACGAGTTCAAGAGCAAATACGGCGTGATTCTCGCCACCGGCGGTTACAGCCAGAACAAGGAAATGCGCCAAAAATCTTCGCCCGTCTTGACTCCTGACATGGTTTCAACAAACCAGCCGGGTGCCACCGGCGACGGCATTGTCATGGCCACGAAGATCGGTGCCGATCTCACCGGCATGAATTACGTTCAGGTTTACCCGCTAGCAACGCCGGGTTCCGGTGCCTTGCAGGGACGTGCCCGCAAGATGTCCGGTCTTGACGACGTGATTGACGTGAATAAGAACGGCTTGCGCTTCGTGAAGGAAGACGCTCGCCGTGACGAGTTTGTGGCTGCCATTAAGAAACAGTCCGGTGCCATGTGCTACGACATCAATGACTCGAGCATTGTCCAAGAATACAACTCGTTTGCAGAAAACGTCGAAACGCTTGTTAAGCTCGGTCGCATCTACAAGGACGACACGCTGGAAGGTCTGGCCAAGCAGCTTGGCATGCCGCCGGAAAATCTGAAGGCTACCGTTGAAGAGTTCAACAAGATGGTTGAAGCGAAGAACGATCCGAAGTTCGGCCGCAAGCTCTTCGACCGCAAGATCGAAAAGGCTCCGTTCTATGCAACACCTCGCGCACCGTCTATCCACCATACAATGGGCGGTTTATATATCAATCCGAAGGCACAGGTGCTCGATAAGAAGGGCAACGTGATCAAAGGCTTGTATGCAGCCGGTGAAGTGACTGGCGGCGTTCACGGCAGCAACCGCTTGGGCGGCAATGCTACTGCCGATGTGTTGACGTTCGGACGTATTGCAGCTGAGACTGCTTTGGGGCTGAATAAGTAACGGCTCGTCCCTACTTCATTGCTCTTTTGCGATTGGGGGCAGGCTTCATGGCCTGCCCCCAATCTGTCATCAGGAATCAATTACCTACTGCTTTGCTACCGACTCACTGTCTTCGATCCAGCAACTGATCCATCCCGACCAGATGCAAATAAGGATCCCGTGTAGCCATATCAAGCAACACATCGTCAAATCCCATGCGAGAAAAAATCCAATAGTGAAATACGGCGTCCTCCGCAACCGGCAGTTGTTCGCATTTGGCCTGAAGGGAGCGCAATACTTTTATTCCGACTTTCTGATTGCGATACTTGCATTCAGCCACAACACAATGCCGTCTTTCGTGATCGGCTCCAACCAAGTCAATCTCCGTGCCGTCTCTCCACCATCGACCCAGAGTCGTCACAGAAAACGGCAGCTTCCCGGAAAAACGAAGTCGTGTCAGATATTGACAACAGACCTGTTCAAAAGATTCGGCTGCAAAATCCGCAAAACAAGGCTCTACGGTCGCTTTCCATTCTGAAAGCGCTTCTTGCCGCGTCATGATCAGAGTCGGATTGTTGGCTACAAACCGGAACCAGAATTTCACGTACGGATCGGCAATGCGATAGCGTCCTCGAGACGCATTTCCCAACTCCCCCGGACCGGCAAAGACGGGTAATTCCTTCACAACCAAATCCATGTCTTCCAGTACGGACAAATATTTGGAAAGCGTTCGCGTATCCACCAAGCTCTTCTGCGCAATTTCGTTTCTTGAAGTTGAACCGAAGGCAATCGTTTGAAGAATGGCGTTGTAGGTGGCAGGATCCCGAAATTCCTGCCTCAATGCCGATTGAGCCTCGTCATTGAGAAAACCGTTGGATCTCAGAATATTGGCGGCAAGATCTTCCGTCATTGAACGTTGAGGATTCACGCCCTGCCAAAAATAAGGGATTCCGCCCAACACGGCGTAACCGCGAAAAACGTCAGCCACTGAATAAGAAGGCACAAATTCGGCGACCGTCTGAAAAGGAAGCGGACGAACTTTCATGATGGTTCTCGCTCGCCCGTAAAGAGGATTCTTTTCTCCCAAAACTTCTTTGGCGATAAAGGACACGGCGCTGCCGCAAAGCACCAGCAGAATGTTTTCTTGAGACAGCTCCTCGTCCCAAAGCACCTGAAGCTCGGAAAGTATGCTCGGACGCTCCTTGGCAATATACTGAAATTCATCAATGACAATCACCTTGCGACTCGGTGACGGCTGAGTCGCAAGTGCTCTGAGTGCCGAAGTCCACTCGAGATAGCGCAATTGAGGATTTCCGCAAAATGTTCCCACAGCTTGTGAAAAACGATCCAATTGATACGGATCTTTCCATGCTTTCGCTGTGTAGAAAAAAGCCGGTTTTCCTTCACAGAATTTTTGGATAAGCGCCGTTTTTCCAATGCGTCGACGACCGTAAATAATTGCCATTTCAGCTGTTCTGCTGTCGTACGCATCCTGCAGTGATTCAAGTTCACCGACGCGACCATAGAAATCTGTGTCGCCCATCTTCTGCTCCTGTATCGGCTGTTCTGTTATTCAGATTATGTTCTGCCAGATCGTAATCTGACAGAATGTAATCTTCACACTTTCCTATCGCTTCCCGACACGCTCAGATCTGCCGCAATTCAGTTGGCCTTGAGCAAATCATTCCACTTCGTCGTCGAACATCGAGATGCGGTAAACCGAATCGCTGTATGCCGACATGACGTCGATGACCTCGCCGTTCACCCGGAAGGTACCGCTCTGGAGTTCCGCCTCGGTGCGGGTATAGAGGGCATCCACAAGAGCGTAGAGGATTTTCTTGCGGCCGGGAGCCTCGCCTGCCGTCAGCTTCACGCTCGAAGCGTGGAAATCCTCCGGGTTCCCGATACCGTAGAGACACGACACGCTCGATACCACGACAATATCCCTGCGCCCGGAAAGGAGCGAGGCCGTGGTACGCAGACGCAGTTTCTCTATCTCCTCGTTGATGGAGAGGTCTTTTTCGATATAGGTATCGGAGGCCGGAAGATAGGCTTCCGGCTGGTAATAATCGTAATAGGAGACGAAATACTCCACGGCATTCTCCGGGAAGAACGACTTGAATTCGCCGTAAAGCTGTGCCGCCAGCGTCTTGTTGTGGCTTAGGACGAGCGTGGGCCGCTTCAACTGGGCGATGACATTCGCAATGGTGAATGTCTTCCCGGAACCGGTGACGCCAAGCAGGGTATTGTGCCGACTGTGCCCGTTGATGGAACGGACGAGTTCGGCGATGGCCTCGGGCTGGTCGCCGGTCGGTTTATAATCGGATACTAACTTGAAATCCATGCTGCAAAGATAACGATAAGGAAGGTGTATCAGACCTTATAGAAACGGATTCCGAGACTCCCGCAGTATGGAGACGGCACGAAGAACCTTCCCGTACACCGGGAAAGCGCTCCGCCATCCGTACCGGACCGGTTGTTTGCCCGACCGGTCGGCAGCCCCGACCTCGGAACGATGCGGATATCAGGCTTCCCGCCTCTCCTGCATGAATTCCGCAAAGCGGCGGACGGCGATGGCCCTGTGGCTGATGGCGTTTTTCAGTCCGGCGGGCATCTGCGCGAAAGTCTCCGCGTAACCGTCGGGTATGAAGACCGGGTCGTATCCGAAACCCTCCCCGCCACGGGGCGACTCCGCAATGGTTCCGTTCACAATCCCTTCGAAGGTATATTCCTGTCCGTCGAGTATCAATGCGACGACTGTCCGGAAACGGGCGCGGCGGTCGGAAACCCCTTCGAGATTGTGCAGCAGAAGCCTCACGTTGGCTTCGAAGTCATGGCCTTCCGTAGCGTAACGCGCGGAGTGTACGCCCGGCGCACCGCCCAGCGCCGCAACTTCCAGACCGGTATCGTCGGCGAAACAGTCGGCACCGCTTCTCGCATGGACATAACGCACCTTCTGGAGCGCATTGCCCTCGATGGTGGGCTGTTCCTCCGGAATCTCCTCCGTAATACCTCGCTCGCGCAGCGTGACGAGCCTGTAACCGTCGCCGAGGATGGCTTTTACCTCCTCCAGCTTATGCGCATTGTTCGTAGCGAACAGAATCTCTCTCTGCATGATGTTACTCTTCGCACTTGCGGTTCACTCTGAGCGACTCCGCCATGAGCTTTATCTTGTTGTCCGTATATATCTTGTCGATGATGGTCTTTACCAGCTTGTCTATCTCGCCCCCTTCGGTATAGTCCGCCGGGCAGACGTAGGTCGCACGCCCCTCGTCTATCAGCTTCCTCATGGCTTCGAACGAACCCTGGTGGGCGGGGTTATAGACGGCTATCGAGTGTCCTCCCTGCGACTTGACGAGCCGCATGCAGGGGATGTCCGTCGTCCCGTCGCCGATAAATATCATGTGCTTGAACTGCACGGGCCGCTTCTCCTCCTCGAGGTACTGGTTCACCAGTTTCGTATCGCTCACCGATTCGACACCCTTGTTTATCTTGTAGATGAACTGCGTCTTGTTGGTATAGTTCACCCCCACGGCGGGCCAATAGGCAGCGCCTTCGTCGTCGTACAGGAACGAACTCGCGTAGATGTTCTTGAACTCCCGGGCGATGTCCGTCCCTTCGAGAATTTCCTTGATGCCGGAGGAGTTGATGTAGTGCTGTACGTCAATGCCCCGCCCGGCGCCGTATGCGTTGATGCGGCCGAACCACTCCTTCACGCCCGGAAAGAGCCGGATGTTGCGGCCCGACTCCTGGAACGCCTCGCGTTTGAGCGAGAGTCCCTTCGACTTGGCCTCCTGGATCATCCGCGCCATGTACGTAAGGACCATGTCGGCGTCCTGCTCCTCGGCGAGCGTGTTGGCCTCGGTCCAGAACTCCTTGTTGCTCTTGCCGACGGCCGGAATGAAGTCGTATTCCTGCATGTTGCCCGGAGCGAGCGTTCCGTCGAAGTCGTAGATCAGTGCTATGGTAAATCTGAATTCCATCGTTTTCAAAGTTTTGATTTTAAAGCTGCTAAAAATCAGACGGCTGCAAAACCGTATGGCATGCGGTTCGGTAAAACCTTCCGACAGATGAAGGGGCCGCAGCGACCCCGACACCAAAGATAGCTTTTTTTTCGTATTTTTGCAAAAACAGCGCAAACCGGCCCCGACGCCGGTCGCTTTCGTGCCGGTCCGGGGCGCAGTCTGTCTGGAACAGAGGCTCTTTTCCGGCAATAACGTACGTAAAAACAACAGATTATGGAGTTCAAGGAATTGATTGCGAAACGCCGTTCGGTCCGTAAATTCACCGACCGCGAAGTTCCCCGCGAGGTCGTGGACCGCATCCTCGCCGAAGCCCTTTCGGCCCCTTCGGCACGCAATACGCGCACGACGCGTTTTCTGGTGGTCGACGATCCCGCGCTGGTGGCCCGCATGGCCGAAATGCGCGATTACGGGTCGGCGTTTCTGAAGGGCGCGCCGCTGGCGGTCCTGGTGCTGGGCGACACCTCGGCGAGCGATCTGTGGCGTGAGAACGCCGCGATTTCGGCCACGGTGCTCCAGCTGGCCTGCGTCGACGAAGGGCTGGCTTCGTGCTGGGTGCACGTCAACGGACGGCCCCGCCGCAAGGACGCCCCCGACGGAGAGAGGGCCGCCGATTACCTGCGGACGTTCCTGCCCGTTCCCGACGGCTGCGAACCCCTCTGCGCCATCGCCCTGGGCTATTCTGACTTCTCCCCCGCCCCGCTGCCGCCTGCGGACGACGAGGCGCGGATTCTCCGGCTCGGATAACGTTAAAGGACGCCCTTCGAGGCGTCCTTTAACGTTTCATATCAGCGTGATGCGTTCCCGCAGGATGTCGAGAATCTGTTTTTTGAGCTGCGGGGCGTTGATCGGCTTGGGCATGTAGCCCGTGAATCCGTTCTGCATGATCTTCTGCTCGTCGGAGGCGTAGGCGTAGGCCGTGACGGCGACGATCGGGATTTCCGCCGCGAATTTGCGGATTTCCGCCGCGGCCTCGTAACCGTTCATCACGGGCATGTTGATGTCCATGAGAATCAGGTGCGGATGTTCCGTGCGGCACAGTTCTACGGCCTGCTCCCCGTCCCGGGCGTGTATCAGCCGGTAGTCGCGGCGCAGGATCGTTTCGAAGAGACGGTAGTTGCTGTCGTTGTCCTCGGCAATGAGGATCGTCAGTTTGTCCTTTTCGACCGAAACCGTCGGGACCTCCCCGCACGGGGTTTCGCAGGGCTTGCCGGTGACGTAGGGAAGCGTGAACCAGAAGGTCGTGCCGCGCCCTTCTTCCGACTTCACGCCGATCTCTCCGCCGAGATGTTCGACGATGCTTTTGCAGATCGGAAGTCCGAGTCCCGTGCCCTGTTTGAAGGAGTTGAGTTTGACGAACCGGTCGAAAATCCGCCGCTGCCCTTCGGGCGGAATGCCGCAGCCCGTGTCGGAGACGTAGAAACGGAGCCGGCTGCCCTCCGCCCGGTAGCCGAAGCGGATCGACCCTTTGGCGGTGAATTTCGCGGCGTTGGTCAGCAGGTTGATCAGCAGCTGCGAAAGCCGGTTGCGGTCGGAGTGGAACAGACATGCGTCAAGCCCCGGTTCGAAGATCAGTTCGACGCCTTCGGCCGTTTTCATGCGGATGATGTTCTCCTTTTCGTGCATCAGTTCGTTCAGCTCGAAGTCCGAGAAGTTGAACTCCAGAGTTCCGGCCTCGATCTTCGAGAGGTCGAGGATGTCGCCGATCAGTTGCAGGAGCAGGGCGTTGTTGTTCTCGATGATCGAAATGTATTCCCGCTTTTCCTGCTCCTCGTCGGTCTCGGCAAGGATGCTCGAGAACCCTACGATGGCGTTGAGCGGCGTGCGGATTTCGTGGCTCATGTTGGCCAGGAAGGCCGATTTGAGGCGGTTCGACTCCTCGGCGCGGTCGCGTGCCGAACGGAGGTCCTGCTCCAGCCGCTTGCGCGGCGTGATGACGAGCGACGATCCGATGAGGTTCAGCGGGCGCCCGTCGTCGTCGCGCTGGTCCACGGTGGCCTGTGCTTCCACCCAGTCCAGATGCCAGCGTCCTCCGGCGTCGGAGGCTACGCGGTACTCCTCGCGCACCTTGTCCTTCCGTCCGGCGATCAGGTCGTCGTAGGCGCGGCGCACCCGTTCGCGGTCTTCCTTGTGGATCTTGGCGAAATAGCTTTCCGAGGGGACTTCCAGCTGCTGGTCGGCGTTCGTCCCGGCGAGCATTTGGCCGTGCACCGATTTGTTCACGTCGCACAGGATCGACCCTTTGCGCAGGTCCCATTTCCAGGGCACGATGTCCGCCACGTCGAGCGCCATCGCCAGCTTGTGGTTGATCGAATCGAGTTTCTGCTGCGTTTTGTAGAGCGCCGTGCCGTCGAGGCAGAAGATGTCGATGTGTTCTTCGAGGTACGAGCGGCTGATCACCACTTCGTAGAAGATGTCGCGCGGTTCGTAATAATAGGGGTAGGTGATGGTCCGGTTCTCGGTCTGTGCGATTTTTATCAGCCGCATGAATTCGGTCATCGGGAAGGGGAACAGTTCGCTGACCCGTCGTCCGATCGCCTGCTCGCGGGGGATGAATATGCGTTCGTAACGGGAGTTCACGTCGCAGTAGAGGGCGTCTGCGGGGTTGCCGTTTTCGTCGTAAATCACCTTCATCTGGATGTAGACGATCGGCATGGCGTTGAACAGGTTCGAATATTTCGCCAGACTTTCCGATTCCCGCTGCCGGGCCGATTCCACGCGGTACATCATGCGAATGCGCCACTGTTGGATGCCGATGAAGGCCAGCAGCAGCAGCACGATGCCTCCGATCGCCCATTTGTACTGTTCGAGCGTCGATACCGGTTTGTTGTAGAAGAGCGTGTTGGCCGGGCAGGTGTGCGGCGAGAGGTCCTTGCGTTCGAGGGCTGCGTAATTGAAGACCGGGCGGGCGTCCTGCGGGGTGTAGAACGGAATGTCGCGTGGCTGGTGTCCGGCCAGAACGGCGTCGATGGTCGAAATGACGTGTGCGTTCACCTCGGCGGCGTCGTATACATAGCCTCCGACCAGTCCGCCGTCGCGGATGTCTGCGGGCATCAGCGCGAACATCGGGGCCTGCACGCTGGCGATGACGCGGTAGGAGTCGGTGACGGAGACGATGTTGTCGCCGATTTTTTTGGTGTAATGCCACGACGAGAAGAGTATGCCCGTGCGGTGGATGTCGATGCGGTTGAGCGAGTCCAGCAGCGCTTCGGTCGACATTTCGTGTGCCGAGTAGAACCGGTAGTCGATCTGCGGGAATTCGCGGTCCAGCAGCTCGCGCAGGTCGCTGTCGGCCTGCTGATTGATATAGCGGCCGTCGCCGACGAAGATCAGCGAATCCATCCCCGGGATCATCCGGCGCATCAGCTCGACGTTCTCGCGCAGGTAGAGCGGCGTGCGGATGAGCGTGATGTTGTCGGACACGGCTTTTAAAAGCGCCTCGTTTGAGCGGCT
>ERZ780177.357-NODE-357-length-51865-cov-4.503455_pt1 | contig 51865 bp, 40 predicted proteins | sample MGYA00510973_ERZ780177 | MGnify/ENA primary metagenome ERZ780177 (study PRJEB29588, sample SAMEA2144396) | human gut metagenome | biome: human gut; feature: human-associated habitat; material: faeces | place: Denmark | collected 2008/2010 ...
CGACGGGCAATCAGATCTTCGTCTTCGACATGGGCGAATCGGTTAAGATCGCGCATCTGGCGCGGCGGATGATCTCCCTGGCGGGCTTCGAACCGGAGAAGGACATCAAGATCGAATACACGGGTCTGCGTCCTGGCGAGAAGTTGTACGAAGAGGTTCTGTCGAACAAGGAGAACACGCTTCCGACGACGCACGACCGGATCCGTATCGCCAAGGTTCGGGAGTATGACTACGGGGAGGCCTGCGGCGTTGCCGAAGAGCTGGAGACGCTGTCCCGAAAGGTGGAGATTCCCGACATGATACGGCTTATGAAGCGGACGGTACCCGAGTTCAAGTCGAAAAATTCGAGGTTCGAGGTATATGACAAATAATCTTCAAGTGCCACGATATGGCCATTGATCAGCCAGAAGTAAGTATTGCGCTGGATTATATGTAACAACCCGGTTTGTATTTAAGCAACGTTTGTTTTTAGATTGTTATTCTTTTGATTATTTAGTTTCTTGATTAGTTGCACACTTCTAACGGCGTGCTGCTACTATCTTAATCAGGCATCAAAGATATTCTTCCTGGTATTGACCATATTTTCTACGCAACAGTATTGAGGCATTATGTTTATTATCCACTGTTTGTATGAATTACGCTCCCCGATGCCCTTTTCTGCAATAGCACCATTTTCAATTCCAAATATTTAAGAAAATTTAACCATATACTTCTATTGTTATTTCTACTGTACAGGTAATCTGATTAAATCGCTTGTAAAGAGCTTTTCGTGGTGTCGTTCAATACGGCCATCAGAACCAAATTAATCCGCGAGAATATGAGAAATTTTGAAGACCTCCAAATTGCTGTAGCCGGTACCGGTTATGTCGGTTTGAGTATTGCAACTCTTTTGGCACAACACCACAAAGTGACTGCTGTTGATATTATTCCTGAAAAGGTGGAGAAGATTAACAATCGTATCTCGCCGATACAGGACGAGTATATTGAAAAATACTTCGCAGAAAAGGAACTCAACCTTACTGCAACCCTTGATGGAGCATCCGCTTATAAAGATGCAGATTTTGTAGTTATTGCTGCACCTACCAACTATGACCCTGTAAAGAACTTCTTCGATACACACCATATTGAGGATGTGATTGACCTCGTTCTTTCTGTTAATCCAAAGGCGACAATGGTAATCAAGTCAACGATTCCTGTTGGCTATTGCCGTTCACTCTATGTGAAATATGCTCAAAAGTTTGCACAGATGGAACCTCTTGCAGATGGCAAACGTCGTGAGTTCCGTTTGCTGTTCTCTCCTGAATTCCTTCGAGAGAGTAAGGCACTCGAAGACAATCTCTGGCCTTCACGTATCATCGTTGGTTATCCAAAGATGATGTCAGAGGAATGGGAGGAAGAGAATGAGGCAATCCGCAAGATTCAAGGCAATCACATGGAAGAGTCTGCCGAGATATTCGCAAAGCTTCTTCAGGAAAGTGCCATCAAAGAGAATATCGACACTCTTTTCATGGGATTGAAGGAGGCCGAAGCTGTAAAACTCTTTGCCAACACCTATCTTGCTCTGCGTGTCAGCTATTTCAACGAGCTCGATACCTATGCAGAAGTGAAGGGACTTGATTCAGCTGCCATCATCCAGGGCATCGGTCTCGATCCTCGGATCGGTACTCACTATAACAATCCATCGTTCGGCTATGGTGGTTACTGTCTGCCAAAGGACACAAAGCAGTTGCTCGCCAATTATGCAGACGTGCCACAGAACATGATAACTGCTATTGTAGAGAGTAATCGTACCCGTAAGGGTTATATCGCAGATGCAGTACTTCGCAAAGCCGGTTGGTACGATTATAGCACAAATAATCAGTATGATGGCAAAAAAGAGCCTGTTACTATTGGAGTATATCGTTTGACGATGAAATTACACTCCGATAACTTTCGTAAAAGTGCCATTCAAGGCATTATGAAGCGTATCAAAGCAAAAGGTGCTAATGTGGTAATCTATGAGCCAACACTTGCTGATGGTGAAAACTTTTTCGGGTCACTGGTAGTGAACAACCTTGCTAAATTCAAGGCTCTGTCTAATGTAATTATTGCAAATCGTTTTGATGATTACTTGAGTGATGTGGAGGAGAAAGTTTATACACGTGATATATTTCGTCGCGATTAAGATATGGTACAATATAATATAAATTTAGAGAGAAAGACAGTCCTCGTTATAGGTCTGCCAGCTTCATCGGCTCCAACCTCGTAAAGCTGCTGTTGTTGTTAACCTTGCATCTTCGTCTTCGGTCTATAGGACGGTTCGTACTCTACCGGTGACAAGGTCGATAATCCCGTCAGCCTCTATGCGGCTACGAAAAAGAGCAATGAGCTGATGGCACAGTCCACATCATGCAGCACGCACCGGAAAAGCAGAATGGAGAGGATGGTCTTCCAATACCTCCTTATAAAATATATAATATTGGAAATAATTCACCAGAGAACCTCCTAGATTTCATTACTATTCTTCAAGAGGAACTCATCGCAGCCAAGGTGCTCCCATTGGATTACGATTTTGAAGCACACAAGGAACTCGTGCCAATGCAACCAGGTGATGTGTCAGTTACTTTTGCAGATACAACACCCTTGGAACAGGACTTCGGATTTCGTCCTTCAACGCCACTTAGAGATGGATTGAGATCATTCGCTCAGTGGTATGCAAAATATTATGGTATAGCAAAATAACTCATATACAGAAATAAATGGAGCTCAGAACAGACTATTCAAACGTCGGATTCCAGAACAACGGCAAACTGAAGTTACTGATTATTGTCGGCACGCGGCCCGAGATCATACGTCTTGCAGCAGTCATCAACAAAACGCGTCAGTATTTCGATGTCATCCTCGCACATACTGGTCAGAACTACGATTACAACCTCAATGGCGTTTTCTTCAAAGACCTGAAGTTGAAAGATCCTGAAGTGTATATGGATGCCGTGGGCGACGACTTGGGAGCGACGATGGGCAATATCATCAACGCCTCTTACAAACTCATGGTTCAGACACAGCCGGATGCCGTGCTGGTGCTTGGCGACACAAACTCGTGCCTGTCTGTCATTGGGGCCAAACGGTTGCATATCCCGATCTTCCACATGGAGGCCGGCAACCGATGCAAAGACGAATGTCTTCCCGAGGAGACCAACCGACGCATCGTAGATATTATCTCCGACGTGAATCTTGCTTATTCAGAGCACGCAAGAAGATACCTTGCAGAGTGCGGACTTCCAAGAGAGCGTACTTATGTGACAGGTTCGCCAATGGCCGAAGTACTTCATCAGAATCTGGCGGAGATTGAAGCAAGCGATATTCACCAACGTCTGGGTCTGGAAAAGGGCAAGTATATTCTTCTCTCTGCTCACCGCGAGGAGAACATCGACACCGAGAAGAACTTCTTCAGTCTCTTCAATGCAATCAACGCTATGGCAGAAAAGTATGATATGCCGATTCTCTACAGTTGCCACCCTCGTTCACGCAACCGCCTTGCAGCATCTGGTTTCCAGCTTGACCCTCGCGTACATGTTCAGCAGCCTCTTGGTTTCCACGATTACAACTGCCTTCAGATGAACGCATTCGCAGTAGTTTCAGATTCAGGCACTTTGCCTGAAGAGTCAAGTTTCTTCACCAGCGTAGGCCATCCCTTCCCTGCTGTCTGCATACGCACCTCTACAGAACGTCCCGAGTCTCTTGATAAGGCCGGTTTCATCCTTTCCGGTATTGACACCAATGGTCTCCTTCAGTCTGTTGATACCGCCGTGGAACTTGTAAAGAATGGCGACTACGGTATTCCGGTTCCAAACTACACGGATGAAAATGTATCTACCAAGGTGGTCAAGATCATCCAGTCGTATGTTGGTGTTGTCAATAAAATGGTATGGCGTAAGTTCTAATTTTCAGCAAAAATGAAAGTATTGGTTACAGGAGCACGGGGATTCGTTGGAAAGAATCTCTGTGCTCAATTAGGTAATATAAAGACAGGTAAAGCCAAGTACTACAGCAATCTCGTCATCGACGAAATTTATGAATACGACATAGACTCCACCCCTGAACAACTCGACGCCTGGTGCAAGAATTGCGACTTTGTCTTCAACCTCGCAGGTGTCAATCGTCCGCAGGACCCTAAAGAGTTCATGGAAGGCAACTTCGGCTTTGCCACCATACTGCTTAATACCCTCAAGAAGCACAAGAACAACTGCCCTGTGATGATTTCAAGCTCGATCCAAGCGACCCTTGCAGGTCGCTTTGGCACCAGCGAATATGGCAAAAGTAAGAAGGCTGGCGAGGAACTGATGTTCCAGTACGGCGAAGAAACAGGAGCCAAAGTACTTGTCTATCGATTCCCTAATCTCTATGGAAAGTGGTGCAGACCTAACTACAACAGCGCTGTTGCTACTTTCTGTAACAACATCGCCAACGACCTCCCCATCACCGTCAACGACCCGACCGTTGATATGGAGCTCCTCTACATCGACGACCTTGTCGATGAGATGATCTGCGCCCTCAAAGGTGAGGAGCACCATTGTGAGTTTGACGGTGTTGAGACAGTTTTTACACCAGAAGGCCGCTATTGTGCTGCGCCTATCACTCATCACGTCAAGCTTGGAGAGATCGTTGAGCTCCTCTATCAGTTCCGCGATATGCCCAAGACCCTTATGATTCCTGATATTCCAGCAGACAGTTTTGCAAAGCGACTCTACAGTACTTATCTCTCGTATCTCCCAAAGGAGAAAGCCATCTTCGACCTCAAGATGAACATCGATGACCGAGGCAGTTTCACAGAACTCGTTCATACCTTGAATTGCGGTCAGGTCAGCATAAACATCTCCAAACCAGGAATCACAAAAGGAGAGCATTGGCATCACACCAAGTGGGAGCAGTTCATAGTAGTCAGCGGTCACGGACTTATTCAACTTCGTAACGAGAATGACCCGAATGCAGAGATTCTTGAATATGAAGTAAATGGAGACAAGATTCAGAGCGTCATCATGCTCCCGGGCTATACCCACAACATCATCAACCTCTCCGACACCCAAGACCTCGTCACCGTCATGTATTGCAACGAAATCTTTAATCCGGATAGGCCAGATACGTTTTTTGATAAGGTTGTGATTGAGAGAGAGCAATGATTGAAAGATATTTAGAGCATTGCCGAGTGTGATCAAGCTCAACAGCGTCAGGGTAGTAAAAGAATAACAAACAAATAAACAAATAACATTCAATTATGTCAATTTTTGCAGGTAAAACCCTTATGATTACCGGCGGCACAGGTTCATTCGGGAATGCCGTCCTCAACCGTTTCCTCCAGACCGACATTGCAGAGATTCGTATCTTCAGTCGCGACGAAAAGAAACAGGACGACATGCGTCACGAATACCAGACCAAGATGCCTGATGTGGCCCATAAAATCAAATTCTTCATCGGCGATGTCCGCAATCTCCAGTCGTGCAAGAACGCCATGCCTGGCGTAGATTACATCTTCCATGCCGCCGCCCTCAAGCAGGTTCCTTCTTGTGAGTTCTTCCCAATGGAGGCAGTTCAGACCAATGTCATCGGTACCGACAACGTATTGACAGCAGCCATCGAAGCGGGGGTGAAGGCCGTCATCTGCCTTTCAACGGATAAAGCAGCGTATCCAATCAACGCAATGGGCATTACCAAGGCCATCGAGGAGAAAATTGCAGTAGCAAAAAGCCGCTATTCCGGCGACACCAAAATCTGCTGCACCCGCTATGGCAATGTGATGTGCTCCCGCGGTTCCGTCATCCCTCTCTGGATCGACCAGATCCGCCACGGCAACCCCATCACCCTCACCGAGCCCAAGATGACCCGCTTCATCATGTCGCTCGAAGAAGCCGTCGATCTCGTCCTCTTCGCCTTCGAACATGGCCAGAACGGTGATATACTTGTTCAGAAAGCTCCTGCATGTACTATCCAGACTCAAGCCGAAGCCGTATGCGAACTTTTCGGAGGTAAGAAGGAAGACATCAAGGTCATCGGCATCCGCCACGGCGAGAAAATGTACGAGACCCTCCTCACAAACGAGGAATGTGCCAAGGCCGAGGACATGGGCGACTTCTATCGCGTGCCAGCTGATAATCGCTCCCTCAACTACGATCAGTTCTTCACCGAGGGCGATGCAAAGCGTTGCAAACTCTCCGAGTTCAATTCCGACAACACCCGTCGTCTGAATCTTGAAGAGACCAAGACCAAAATCGCAAGCCTTGAGTACATTCAGAACGAACTAAATGGTATTGCAAACCTTGCAAAGTGACGGTTAATAAGTTAACATTTAATATTGGACAAGTGCGTGCACAGGTGGAGCCTGCGGCTCATGGTTCGATACCATCACGCACTTCAGAATACAATAAAGTAATGCCAAATAGTTATACCAAATAAAATTATAAAAATCAAATGTGGCTATGAAATAGAATTTGATCTCAATGATCTTGACCTCAATTAGAAAATTGTAGAAGTTGATAAGCGCGCAATAGAAACAGAAAGTCTTTATGAAGCAATCCATTTAATCGAATGTAAAAACTGCAAAGAGGTTATTTCTACCACATTCCATCTTTAGGAATATCCCGAGACTTTGCTAATATGCAAGAGATAGAGGTATCACCTATTGGCTCAAATAAAGGCGGCAACCAATCGACGTCTGTTGTTGATAAATTCTACCAGATGTAGAGCTATCAGCAAAAAGTAGTTGAATTTGCGTACAAGTTCCACAACAACCAGATAATACAATACTGCGGAGTAGAATGTTTGATTAAAAAAGCAAGAGAAGATAATATCGGATACGATAAGCCTTCCCTATCAGAATTTACGTTGCTTTCCGGATTAAAATATCAAACCATTTACAATGCAACACAAGTAGAGGCCTTATAATTCAGTTCTACACAGATTGCCTCCAGTAAGGCAAAAGAAAAAAGGCCAAGTTCAAATACTATCTCATAGAGTTGTTCATTTCTGTTTTCTTTTAGTTCTTCCGAGGAGTACAAGCAATATGCTTCTCTTCGCGTTTATGCTCAAAGAAATAGGCGTGAATATTAAAGCTTGAGGTTGTTTCTTGGCTCTTTCCTTTCTGGAATGGCTTTGATACTTTCTTTATATCGAAATATAGCTACCCCCTTTCGATACAATGGAAGATTCAGAACTTGTGATTCCATTCAATACTTAAGATAAAGTAAAATAACAATTACATATATCAGATTATATGAATCCATTATTAAAATTAGCAGGAACGATTATTGACAAAGTCATATTCGCCTACTGTGTTTATAAATCAAAAATTATCAATAAATTAATGGGGGGGGGTAAAAGATTTATTGGTTACCCGTACAATATATGCGGTGCAGAGAATATCATTGCAGAAGAGCCGATGAGCATAGGACCTAATAGCACTATATACACTACACGTGCTAAAATAATCATCAAAAAACATTTTATGTCTGGCCCTAATCTAACTATTATTACAGGCGATCATCGGTACATGGTCGGGTATTTCATTGACGAAATAAAAGATGAAGACAAACTACCCGAAAATGATCAAGACGTGATTATTGAGGAAGATGTTTGGTGTGGTGCCAATGTCACTATTATGAAGGGGGTCACAATAGGACGAGGATCAATTGTGGCAGCTGGATCTGTAGTGACAAAAAGTTGTCCCCCATATAGCATCATAGGTGGTGTTCCGGCTAAAGTCTTAAAGCAGAAATTCTCGCCCAGTGAAATTGTTGAGCATGAGAGAATCCTCTATGGCAAATAAGTTCCTGCGAATATTTTTATAGTAAATGTCAGATAATTTAAAGAATAATAAACGAATAGCAAGGAATACAGCTTTTCTATATATAAGAATGGCTGTTGTACTTGTCATATCCCTGTATACATCACGAGTCATTCTCAACACTCTGGGAGTAGATGACTACGGCGTCTATAATGTTGTAGCCGGCTTTGTTTCGATGTTTGGCTTTCTTAATGCCACTCTCTCGTCCAGTATGCAGAGATACTATAACTTTGAAGGAACAAAAAGAGGTGAAGAAGGATACACAGAAGTATATGTGACAGGTTTTATCATACATATCGTACTCTGTGCAGTTATTTTTCTTATTCTGGAAACGGCTGGAATCTGGTATGTAAACAATGTGATGGTAGTGCCAGATGGGAAATTGTTTGCAGCAAACGTCATCTTCCATCTCTCTATAATATCTATGCTACTTGTTATTATGGAGATTCCATATACCGGAGCCATAATGGCATATGAGAAGATGGACTTTTATGCAGCCATTAGTATCGCCGACACCTTCTTAAAACTGGCGGCAGTTATAGCCCTTCCCTTTATCCCATACGAGAAACTCATAGTATATAGCTTGTTAGTTTTCTCTATAACTGTATTTGATTTCGTACTTTACTATTGGTATGCAAAAAAACATTTTAGGTTCTTACGCTTATGTAATGCGTTTAGTAAACCTTTGTTTAAATCGATGATGTCTTTCTCTGGATGGAATCTACTTGGTACGTTTGCTTTTCTTCTGAAAGGCCAAGGTCTTAATATGCTGCTCAACGTTTATTTTGGTACGGTCATAAATGCAGCTCGAGGTGTAGCATATCAGGTAAACGGAGCGATAAATGGTTTTTCAGCAAATATTGCTACAGCCTTTCGTCCGCAAATCGTCAACTCTTATGCAAATAATGATCATGTACGTACACGCCAGATGATGTTTGTCGAATCAAAGATATGCTTTGCGCTCTTGACGCTTTTGATGGTACCTATCGTGTTAGAGATAAATTATTTGTTAAAACTCTGGTTAGGCGAAAGTGTCCCTGAATATACCAATATATTTGCAATACTGGTTTTGGTGGACTCGCTAATTTGTACTCTAAACACTCCTTGCACTCAAGTAGCTTTTGCAGTAGGTAATTTGAAGAAATATCAGATAATCACATCAATGGTAAATCTTTGCCTTTTACCGGCATCTTGGCTTTGCCTACATCTTGGAATGGATTCTACGTCGGTATTTATCGTCACAATTTTGTTTTCAATAATAAATCAGGGTGTATGCATAGTTCTACTTAAACGCATTTTCCCCTTAAGCATAAAATCATATCTGCGAGAAGTAATATTTCCATGTACTCTTTTGGTTATACTGCTCCCAATACTACCTTCAATAATCCGAATATCTATGAACGGAGGTGTTCTACGTTTTATTACCGAAGGATTCATTGATATACTTGCTGGCGTTGCTTTGACTTACGGTCTGGTATTAAATAAGCAAGAAAGGCAATATGCCAAAACAGTGATAACAAAGAAAAAAATAGATAGATATGCCCCATTACGATTATCTCATAATTGGCTCCGGTCTTTACGGAGCTACTTTCGCGCACAAAGCTAAACAAGCCGGCAAAAAGGTGCTTGTGATCGACAAACGCCCACATATCGGTGGCAATGTATATTGTGAGAACATCGAGGGCATCAATGTGCACAAGTATGGTGCACACATCTTCCACACCAGTAACAAGAAAGTGTGGGACTTTGTAAACTCTATCGTTGAGTTCAACCGCTACACCAACTGTCCTATGGCAAGCTATAAGGGTGAACTTTATAATTTGCCATTCAACATGAATACCTTCAACCGCATGTGGCCAGAGGTACATACTCCAGCTGAGGCTCAGGCAAAAATTGACGAACAGAAGGCTGAGGCAGTGGCAGTTCTTGGTGGCCGTGATCCCCAGAACCTTGAGGAGCAAGCTCTTTGTCTTGTCGGTAAGGACATCTTCTACAAACTCATTAAGGAATACACTGAAAAGCAATGGGGGCGTGATTGTAAGGACCTCCCTGCCTTCATCATCAAACGACTCCCAGTCCGTATGATCTTCGACAACAATTATTTCAACGACCGCTACCAGGGTATTCCCATCGGAGGCTACAATAAACTCATTGAAGGCCTGCTCGAGGGTGTAGATTGCAAGACTGGTGTTGACTTCTTTAAATCAGAGTACAAGGAATGGAAAAAGTATGCCGATAAACTCGTATATACAGGTGCCGTAGATGAGTATTTCGACTATAAGTTAGGTAAACTCGACTGGCGTACCGTCAGCTTCAAGACTCGCGTGGAGGACACTCCTAACTTCCAAGGTAATGCTGTGGTGAACTACCCCAGTCACAACGAACCATATACTCGGATAATTGAGCACAAGCATTTTGAGATGTTTGGTCAGGAAGTTTACGATTGCCCAAAGACAGTAGTAAGCGAGGAATACTCAACCGAGTACAAGGAGGGGATGGAGCCATACTATCCTGTGAATGATGACCGCAATAATGCCCTTGCAGACGAATATCGCAAGCTGACAGATACGGAAGAGGGCGTCATTTTCGGAGGCCGCCTTGGTCAGTACAAGTATTTTGATATGGCTCCAGTAATTGAGCAAGTGTTGAACATTAAGAATATTTAAGATTATGGAGAAGATTCTAACTATCATAATCCCGACATATAACATGGAGAAGTATTTGGACAAATGTCTTACTTCTCTAATAATTGAGGACAAAAAACTAATGAAGTTGTTGGAGGTGCTCGTTGTGATTGATGGTGCTAAAGACCGTTCTTCTGAGATTGGTCATACCTATCAAGACAAGTATCCTGAAACTTTCCGAGTAATTGATAAGGAGAATGGTAACTATGGGTCTTGTATAAATAGAGGACTTAAGGAAGCTAAAGGTAAGTATGTAAAGGTATTGGATGCAGATGACTCTTTTGATAACGGTAATTTCTCTAAATATCTGAAAACGTTGATAACAATGCCTGATGTTGATGTTGTATTCTCACGATATCGAACAGTATATGAGGAAGGCAATGTTGGAAACGAATTCTCTAGACCTTTTGACGCACACACAAAACTAAAATGGGATAACGTAATCGGAAGTTTGACTAATAAATCTACACATACAGCAATGCACGAGCTTGCTTTTAGAAGAACAATGCTTGTGGATATGCATTATATACAGACCGAAAGTATCTCATATACAGATCAAGAATGGGTATTCTATCCATTCTTGAACGCCAACTCCTTCTATTATATAGACCTTGTTATATACAACTATCTTGTTGGTAGAGCAGGTCAGACGATGGATTTTTCTGTGATAGTCAAAGGAGTACCTGCACATCTATCTATCGGTAATAGAATGCTCGAATGTTTTAAGAATATACCACAAGGCACAGAATCGTACCAATATATGTATGCGACTATATTGTGGTTCCTGACTCACGTATATTCTCTTTGCCTTACTTGTAAGGAAGAAGGTATTCACCTTTCAGAATTAGCAATATTAGATACAAATTTAAGGAATACAAATAAATCACTTTATAAGAGCTTGGATGATAACACAATTTGTGTAATGAAGGTATTGAGAGTACACTACATTCGTTGGTGGCGAAATGGTAAAAATGCAGAAAAATTACCATTGAAAAATAGACTACTAGTAAGGTATTTGACACGTAACAGATAAACATAGTATTCTGGAAAACTCGATACGTAATGATTGATAAAATATTTGGCAGGAGTACAGTGATTTACTATATTTTTCTGCTATTGATATTAGTCACATGGACAAATGTGGACAGCCTTCCTCCATTGCCGCTACGGCTTGCTTATCTTACAGCAATAATGGGACCTTTATGGAAGGAGAGGAGTCTATCAACTCCAATTGTATTATTTACGTTTGTCGTAATATCTGGATCTTCGTTTGCAATCTCATATATGCCCGTTGATGGTCTCTATATTTCGATTGTATTGTTGATTTCTTACATGCTTTGTCGACCAAACATTGATAGAATTAAATTCCCTTCGGCATTAATAATTCTAACTATACTATCTTTGTTTGTGGATTTCTTTTCTGGTGGAGAGATGAATTTTTCATTTAAACTTGTGGCAGTATTATTATCCACTCTATTCATATCTCGTTCCAATGAAGGCACTCTCCAAATTGTCTCCTTCTCCATTATATTAATCTCCTTTGTTATTGCAGTTGAGTTCATTATAATGGGCGGCGAATTTTCTCAAACAGTATCCACTATTGATGGAGAAATAGATAGAAAAGGCTGGGCAGATCCCAACTATTTCGGCGCTGTCTTAGGTTATGGAGTAATAGCTTCATTTATTGCGTTATATAAGTGGCCAAACATGACAAAGAAGACAAGATATGCTATTATTTTGGCTCTTGTTCTTTCTTTTTATACCATTCTTTCAACCGCTTCCCGAGGTGTTTTTGTTGCTATTGTTGCCTCTGTTGTAATTTTACTTTTCACAGGATCAGGTAGCATTAGCAAAAAAATCTCCTTCCTCCTGCTGATTTTTTTGGGAGTATTAGTATTTTATCAGTTGGGCTTTTTCGACTTGATTCTTCTTCGATTTAATAGCGATGCAGGGGATGCGGGAGGAAGAACTCTCATTTGGGGGCCACGACTTCATGCTTTCTTTAATGATTGTAGTTTCATTGAGCAATGCTTCGGTATAGGATTTAAGAATGCGCGTTTTTTAGGCACAAATGTTCTTCTTGGTTCACATAATGACTATATCGCTATTTTAACTAGCTATGGATATATCGGAGCAATATGCCTTTTGGCTATTCTTTGCTATCCTTTTTTTAAGGCCAAAGAAAACAAATCATTTGTACTGGCAGCAACATTATATATGGCAACTTGTATGTTTTCTATTGAACCATTTACTGGAGGTCATTGGTCTATTTATTACTTCTATTTGTATATAGTGCTATTAAGCCAATTTCGTATGAAGAACAATTCTAATTAGAATGACTATCTAATGAATAGAAAATCAATTATTGAGTTTTGTCTTGTACCCCCACCATACGGAGGAGTTACTGTATATGTAAAAAGACTCTCAGATCGCTTAAGATCCGAAGGATATGAAGTAGGCGGTTATTACACAGAAGAGTGTAAAGATCAGTCTATAATTTCATCGCCCATATATTTTAAAGAGAAAAGCTATTGCGGAAGTCACAATAGAGTTGTTAAAGCTTTCACTCAAATGTTCCGTATGTTGAAAAATACTTTTCAAATGTGGCCATTCTCTATCGTACACTATCATGGTTTAGAGAATCTAAAATTCATTTGGTTCCTATATAAATATTGTAGGAAACAAGTAGTAATCACTGTTCACAGTATGATGATAGAAAGCTTTTATCGCAGAACAGACAGAATGAACAAGCATTATATGCAAAAACTTGCTGAGGCAGATATACAGTGGACTGCAGTTAGTGAGCAGGCTAGGGAGTGTATGCTCAGATTACCCTTCTCATTTAAAAATGAAATACCTGTTATTGCCGCTTATGTACCGATACCAAATGAAGCTCAAATCCCTTTGGCTAAAGACATGCAGGATTATATCCATCAACACGAACAGAATATAGCTTTTTATGCTCGTAGCTTTATGTATAATGATGGTGTTGATGTTTATGGCTTGAATGAGGCCATAAAACTTTATGCCGATATTGTAAGTAATTACAAAGCAAATGTGGGCTTAATATTCTGTCTTTCAGAAAATAAAGATACGGATAAGATTAATGGGTTGTATTTGTATGCTAAAGAATTGGGTATATATGATAAAATATATTGGCAAATAGGTGCAATAGATAATATTAACGAACTTTGGCAAAATGTTGATGTATATATAAGGCCTACCTCAACTGATGGTGACTCTGTCGCTGTAAGAGAAGTTCTGGACCAAGGTACAAAAGTAGTGGCTAGTGATGTATGTTGGAGACCAGACGGTGTGATATCATATCAGTTTGGTAACGGCGATGATTTCTTAACAAAAACAATACACGCTTTGAAGTGTGGCAGAGCAAAGGCGACCCCAAACTTTAATTGCTATAATGCCATGAAGCAAGTTTTCGATAACATAACAAGATAATTCTCATGAAAGTCGCAATAGTTTCACTCGGACGTTCCCACCTTATAAATCTCGCGCGTTTGTTGGAACGCCGGGAGGATGTGGAAGTGACGTTCTATACAATGATGCCTAAGTCCAGATGCAGAAAATTTGGTTATAATGGTAAGGTAGTATCGCTTCTATTCCCCATAGGCATGGGCCAGATGATAGTCGATAGGTTGCCAAAGGTTAATCCCTACAAAAAGAGTACCCTTCGTTTCCGCTTGCGCAAAGCCTTTGATAAACTCGTGGCAATGCGTTTGCGTAAATGCGACGTATTGATTGGCTTGAATGGATGTGCAGTTGAGGCAAGCAAAAAGGCCAAGAAGATGGGAGCAATTGCCATCTGCGACCAGGGATCTTCGCATATCTTGAAGCAGAATGCTGTACACTTCACTTATAGTAATGCACCTATTTCTGAAGAAGGCACACAATTTATGCTTGAGCACTATAAGGCGGTTGATTACTTTATGACTCCTGCCGAATATGTAAAGCAATCCGACATTGAGAACGGCTTGGATCCTAAGAATTTGTTATACAATCCATACGGTGTGAATCTGAACGTATTCCAGCCTACGCTCAAGCCTACAGAAAAACCATACGACGTGATAATGGTAGGCAGCTGGTGGAAGCACAAAGCTTGCGACATACTAGCTGAGGCTTGTCTTGAAAAACTTAAGCTGAGACTGTTGCATGTAGGTTCGGTGGTAGATTGTCAACTACCAACGAGCGATTTATTTACTCACATAGGTTTTGTTTCCGAAAGTGACCTGCCGAGGTATTACGCCCAGGCAAAGGTGTTTGCAATGCCATCGTTGGACGAAGGCTATGCCCTGGTGTTCTTGCAAGCAGCAGCCTGTGGTTTGCCGCTGGTAGGCAGTTCAAGAACAGGAACTCCCGATACGGGAGTTTTGTTGGGCAATGCCAAAGAGTGCATAACAATCAAAGAACCTCTTACGGTTGATACTATTGCAGAAGCCATCCAGCAAGCTTTGGACATTGCCAACGCAATGCCATCAGGTCTTAGAACTCCATACGGTGAAAAAATCCAAAATATCTCGTGGGAGGCATACGAAAACAGATGGTATGACATTTTGAAACAATTAACGAAATAGGGAATGAGAATAGCATACATGACAGCCTACTTAGGTACGGAGTTTATGGAGAAGTATGGAAAAGGCAAGAGGTTCGCTCTTTCCGGTCCATTTAAATCGTTGGGTATTGCCCGCAGTATGATGGCTGCCGGACATAAGGTGACCATCTATAGTCCAGGCGTAACTACTTGTAATGTCAGAGTGCCTGCATTCACAGAATATGAAGAATATCCAGAGGGTAAGTTGGCGATCAAGTATTGCGATATTCTCTCAAAACGTAGATGTGATCCTATCAATCAGGTGCGTATAGCTAGCTTCATCAAGAAGGAGCATAAGCGTGAGCATTTCGATGTGTTGGTATATTACAATATCACTCTTGGTGCTGCACTTTTGGTGAAGAGTCTAAAAGATTGCATCAATGTGTTAGAGTATGAGGATAACATCTTCAATCGCGCATTGATAGGTAATAAGAACAACTTCGTGTGGTTTAAGACGAAGCTTTACAATCGCATCATCAAGAATACCCAGGGCATCATGGCAGTATGCAATGGTCTGATGTTACCCGAAGTGTCTAATCGTGTTCTTACCCCAGGTATCGTGAACGAGGAGGTGAGTACGAATGTAAGCACCCGTGTGAACAAGTTGGAAGCAGGCAAGCCTATTACTATCATCCTGACCGGTGGAATCCACTATAGTAAGGGCGGCGACTTATTGGTGGGAGCCATGAAATACATCCAGACTCCTTGTGTAGTGAAGGCGTACGGAAACTGCAATCTTGACGAACGTCTGAAAGCACTCATCGCCGAAGTTCCTGCTATCCATAAGTTCGAGTTCAATGGTTACATGGAACATGCTGAACTGATTCGCACATTGGATCGCGATGCCGACATCCTTATCAACACAACACGCAGCATGGGCGTAGGTGCACAGGCTGCGGGTTTCCCATTCAAGATGATGGAGTACGCCAGCACGGGTCGCCCTATCGTTAGTAGTGAGATTGGTAAGCTTGATGCCGAATATAATAGGCATATAACTTACTACGATGGCGAGGATCCCAAGTCGATAGCCAGCACCATAGAAGACGTTATAGCACATTACGACGAGAAAGTGCAGTTAGCTCTTGAACTGCAGAAGCGAGTACTTTCAGAATACACCATCGAAGGTACAGGCAAGAAACTGGATGCATTCTTTAAGGCAATGAAATGATAAATAATAGAGATTCGCTGAAAAAGAACCGCCTTGTGCGTAGCTTGGCATTTCATTTCCGCAACTGGCGCGAGAGCAGAAGCTATACCACTGGAAGTGGACACTCAATCGAGAGGAAGGGTGTGTGCGTTAACTCCAAAATTCAAATTAGAGGGGGGGGTTCAATAATTCCGTTTTGCTCGATAAAGATTCAGTACTCTTCAAGAGTCGAATCAAGATCAACGGGAATCACAATCGTGTCATCCTACACTCCGGAGCTTACCTGTCGGGAGTGGAACTCTACATTGAGGATAACAACTGCACAATTGAGATTGGTGCCAATACCTACATCGGACATCACTCGCATCTGGCTTGTACAGAAGATGGTAGCACATTGAAGATTGGCTCCATGTGTATGCTCTCGTCATACGTGCAGATTCGCACAGGCGACAGTCACTCTATTCTCGACAAGGATGGAAGTCGCATCAATCCAGCGGCATCAGTTACTATTGATGATCATTGCTGGTTAGGCGAAGGCTGCAAGGTGATGAAAGGTGTGACACTCGGAAGTGATACTGTGGTAAGTTCAGGTGCTATTGTCACCAAATCATTTGGAAGCAACGTACTCTTGGGTGGGATTCCGGCTAAAGTGCTAAAAGAAAATATCAATTGGGACGAAAAAAGATTATAAAAAATATATGGAACATGCAAAAATAGAGCAGCTTACAAATGGGCCTAAACATCATTTGTTTGGATTTCATGATCTTCTAATTACAAATGGTGCTGGTGATAAATACCTTTCGCTGGAGGTTGATACTATGAACCGTCCTCCACTCCCCGGAGAGCTCTTCGGAGTGGGCTATGTGAAGGATGGTCTGTATGTGCGTATAGGTGAGACTACAGCTCTCAACTATCCTCAAGGAGCTCGTCAGCAGTGGGTAGGCGAGACCGAACTTTTCACCGTAAACAATCGTGTGGATGACGTATGGGGTACGGACTTGTATGACGCTAGCACTAATAAGTTAGTTGATAGATTTGAAGCAACTACTCACATGTTGAGCCAGGATGGTCGGTACGCCTATGGTTTGGATTATGCTCGCCTTTTCCGTTTGGGAGGTTATGGTTATAGTGGTATAGCTGATAAAGGCGTGAATGAGGCGATTCCGAATGATTCGGGTATCACTAAAATGGATATACAGAGCAAGAAGGTTGAACTGCTGGTTAGTGTTCGCCAGGTAGCCAAATGCGGTAATGCGACCTTGGGAGTATCACACCACTATCTTACGCATCTTTGTTTGAACCCATCATGCACCCGAGTAGCTTTCCTGCATCGATATTTTATGGCAGATGGAGGTATGATGACACGATTGATGTCTGTTGGTACAGACGGTACCGGATTACGCTGTTTGGCACAAGGTTTCCTCAGTCATTTTGACTGGAAAGATGATCAGACCATCTATATTTTTGGGCGAGCCAACAGTTCTTTGGATACACTTCGTAATAACCCTTTGCTGTCAAATCCTCTGATGTCAGGACCGATGAAAATGGCGAAGAGGGTAGCCAAGTTTGTCCTTCGCCGGGGAAGTTCTGGAGGTAATGCGAATGTCGGCAAATCCTTTATGATGATTACCGATGCCGAACAACCGGTTATTACTCCATTTGCCCAAGGGCTCATTACTGAGGACGGACACCCTATGACCAATCCGATAAATAACAACTGGTGCATCAACGATACCTATCCTGACAAGAATGGCATTCGCACCTTGATGCTCTACAACTTTCTGACCAATGAACGAATTGACCTTGGTACCTTCAAGATGTTGATGGACAAGCCGGATATGACATTGGCAGAAACTTATTTCACAGGGGTAGACCCGAAAATATTAAACTGTATCTCGCAGGAAGAGTTGTCCTTTACCCGTAGCGGTTTGCATTGCGATCTTCACCCACGTTGGAGTCGTGACGGACAGCTGGCGATATTCGACTCTATACACGAGGGTACACGCCAAATTTATGTAGCACACGTCGGAGAACTGATAAAGTAAAGTATGGGCAAAATCTGTTGTATATTCAACATCCCTTCGTTTTATCGGGAGAAGATCTATTTGGAGATAGATAAGGTATACGACTGTGAGTGGTACTTCGAGCAGGAAGACAATGGCATCAATCTGTTTGATACCAACAAGTTAAAAAAGGTTAATATCCTGCAACATGAAAAATTCGTCAGCCGCTTCTATACAATGAAGGGGTTGGTGAGGATGGTATGGAAACAGACGGATTATGACAAATACCTGATGGTGGGTACACCTATGTGTGTATCGCTTTGGGTACTGTGCATATTGCTGAAACTGTTCCGTCCAAGCAAGAAAATCTATTTCTGGACTCACGGATGGTATGGCAAGGAAACTTTGACAGAACGCATCATCAAGAAGAATTTCTTGCGCCTCGCTGATGAGCTTTTTATTTATGGAAACTATGCCAAAAACTTGCTGATAAAACAGGGATTCAAAGCCGAGAAGATGCATGTTATCCACAACTCCCTCTCTTACGTTGTGCAAATGGAGTTACGCAAGCAGATGCATCTTACGGGAATATATAAGAAGCATTTTGGCAATAATAATCCTGTGCTTATTTTCATAGGTCGATTAACTCCCGTGAAGCAATTGGATTTGCTGGTGCAGGCGGTGGCAGACCTGAAGAATGAGAAACAGTTATATAACCTTGTGTTCATTGGCGATGGTCCGGAACAAAAGAAACTGGAGGATATGGTGGTAAGTCTCCAGTTGCAGGAACAGGTATGGTTCTATGGTGCTTGTTATGACGAGAAGGTAAATGCCGAACTCGTTTATAATGCCGACCTCTGTGTTGCTCCTGGAAATGTTGGTCTAACAGCAATGCACGCATTGATGTTTGGCTGTCCTGTGGTTACTCATAACGATTTTCGATACCAGATGCCGGAGTTTGAAGCTATTTCACCTTACCACACAGGAAACTTCTTCACGCGAGGAGACCAGCAATCGCTGAACCAAGTCATCAGCGAATGGTTTGTGGTGAATGGCAATCTACGCGAGTATGTGCAGAACCTTTGCTACAAAGAGATAGACAATCAATGGAATCCTTATTTTCAGATGAAGGTCATCAACGAAGTATTCAATCACTAATAAGACAACATGCCAAAACTGCTGCAAATAAATAGTGTAGTCAACACGGGCTCAACCGGTCGCATTGCCGAACAGTTAGGCGAGGTGGCTATGGCTCAAGGATGGGCGAGCTACATTGCCTTTGGGCGTGAGGCACACGAGAGTAAATCTCAACTTGTCCGCATAGGCAGTAAGTGGGGAGTTTATCTACATGCCATTGCATCAAAGTATATGGACAATCATGGACTGATGTCTCGATGGGCTACCCGCAGTTTTCTGAAGGAGGTGGATACTATCAAGCCAGATGTAGTGCATCTGCACAACATTCATGGGTATTACATCAACTATCCCATGCTGTTCCGATACCTGAAAGAAAAGAATATTCCCACGGTTATCACCATGCATGACTTTTGGCTGATGACTGGCCATTGTGCCTACATCAACCGCACTTGCGACCGCTGGAAGAATGGTTGTAGCAATTGCCCTCGTTTGGATCAATACCCTGCAGCCAAGAGGGATGCTTCGGCAAGCAACTGGCAGAAGAAGGCTGCTCTCTTTTCTGATGCACCCAATGTGACATTGGTGCCCGTATCATATTGGTTGGGCCGATATGCCGATGAATCGTTGCTTCATCCCGTGAAGCAGCAGGTTATCTATAATGGTATAGATACCGAGGTATTCAAACCTTATGACATGAAAGATGCGCTTGTAAAGGGTGTAGATTGGAGCAAGTTCACTATTATGACTATTGCTGCCCGATGGACAGAGGCGAATGGTTATCGCGATGTATTGCAGTTGAGCCAATTGTTGCCAGAGGGCTGTCAAATAGTAATGGTGGGTCTAGACACTAAACAGATAAAAGCTTTGCCTAAAAATATCGTAGGCTTCAAGAAGACAGAAAACTTCACACAACTGCAAGAACTCTATTCTAAACCGGATGTTATCCTAAATCCCAATACGGAAGTCACCTTCGGCCTTGTGACTGTAGAGGCTATGGCTTGCGGCACGCCTGCAATCGTCCTGCGAGATACCGCTGGAGAGGAGTTGGTGGATGAGCAGACAGGTTTTGTAGTAGATAAGGTGGAAGAAGTGGTGCAACGGATTCCAACTATCAAATGTTTGGATAAGGAACAAACGGCCAAAGCATGTCGACAAAGGGTACAGACTCTGTTTGAGGCAAGTAAGCAGTATCAGAAATATATAGATTTGTATAATCGGTTGATAGGAAAATAATGAACCAACAGAAAGCAGCAACCCTTCCTTGGTTGGATCTGACTCGCTATGTGGCCGCACTTTTAGTGGTAGTTGGTCACTTTAGAGCAGACCTATTTTTGAACTATAACGATCTGCCGTCTAACCAGTATTCCGCTCTAATGCAACTAGCATATTGCCTAACCAGTTTAGGCCATGTAAGTGTGTTAATTTTCTTTGTGTTGAGCGGTTATCTTGTCGGGGGGGGGGATTTTTAACAAAATAAGAATTAACAAGTTCAATTGCCTTTCGTACAGTATAGACCGGTTTACCAGAATACAGTTGCCTCTGGTTTCGGCACTTGTGCTGATTGCTATCGGGAACTGCTTGATGCATACCGAAGCACCATGGGGAGACTATGTTCTAAACTTTTTTTCTTTACAAGGGGTATTCTGTAAACCATTGGCCGGACCGCTATGGAGTTTGGCCTTCGAGGTTTGGTTTTATTTGCTGGCTGGTGCCATGGCTGCCATAATAACCTTGAAGGGAACAAGTAAGAAACTATTGGCATTTGTTGTCATGACGGTAGCTATGCTTATCTTGAGCCGTTTGGGCGTTGTCTATAGCTTTCTGTGGTTTATGGGAGCATTTGCTTCACAGATCAATATTGAGAAACACTCTGGAATATGGGTATTGGTGAGTGGTATTGGAATGGCTATCTTTGCTTTGTTGAGTCTGCATTTATTTACTTCTCGTTTAGGTATTACTGCTGGTTCTATGGCTGCAGACGTCGTTACATTATGCTTTGGTTTGTTCGCTTGCCTTTTTATCATGAATGTTATACGAATTACCCCAACAAGCAAGCTGTCGCTCTGGTTGAATTGTATTGGAGAAAAGATGGCAAAGTTCTCTTACTCGCTCTATCTGACGCACTGGACTGTCTTATTGCTGATGCAATACTGGTTGAAGACAGAAAGGCATGATGTAAACATCTATTCTGTGACCTTATTTGTTGTTGGAGTAGCATGCTCTCATATCGTTGCTTATCTTCTGTATTTGCCTTTCGAATCTCAGTCGTATAGACTGAAAGTTTGGTTGAAAAAGAAACTACACATCATTTAATAGAAAATTATGACCGCACTTATCATATCTTTAAATTTTCACCCTGGCCACGTGAGCCACATGGTGGCGAGTTATAAACAGTGTGAGAAGTTGGGCTATGAGCTGGTATATTATGTCAATCCGTCATTCATTCCCTATCTGCCTAAAGGCAGCCGTATCGTGTCAGCTGTCGAAGGTAAGCACCCGAAGGCCGATCTGGCGATCTTTCTCTTTCCAAGCCAAAAGAATCTACCGCTCATTTGGAAACTGAAGCGACAAGGAACTAAAGTGGTATATATCTTCCATGAGCCGCTGGCACCGATGAAGGTATATCGTGAAGCTGGCTTCTCAATGAAGTATCTGGCAAAGTTGTGGGTAATAGACCATGTGAGTGCACTTACTGTAAAGTGGAGCGACTATATCCTGATCCCTTCGCGCAAGGCTATCAAATACTACGAGGAGAACAACCTCTATAAAAACCAGAATTATCACTATCTTCCACTTATGTATAGCGATGAGCGAGAGGAACGGCATGCTAAAATGCCAAGGCAATATTTCAGCTATATCGGTACTGTGGCTGCCGACCATTCGTTTACGGAATATCTGAATTTTGTGGAGTGGGCAGTAACTAATAACAAGCTGGAGGGTATTAATTTCTTGATTGCCACAAAGAGTGAGTTTGAGGCGCCAGATGCTTTGCAGAAGTCCAACCGCGTAACCATCTATAAGGGAAGGCCTATGAGCGACGAGGAAATCAATGCTTACTACAGTAGCACCATAGCCGTATGGAATGCATACGCACGTACCACCCAGAGTGGTGTGCTGGCCAAAAGCTTCATGTTTGGCACACCAGCTTTGGTGATGTGCGCTAACCTGAACGAGTTTACACGCGATGGGCAGAATGTAGTGGCTATTGATGACAACACCAATAAGGAAGAGATTGCTGCTGCAGTAGAGAAAATTTTCAGTAATCAAGCATCATTTTCTGCAGAATGCCGTAAGGAGTTCGAGAGGTCGTTCTACTACGGAGTGTATAATGACCAGTTTAAGAAGATTATCAATGGCTAAAGTAAAACAATCCAACTTTGAACTGCTGAAGGTGGTTGCAATGCTTATGATTGTATGTCACCATCTAATCACTCAAAATGCCTTCAATATCGATACGCAGTTGACCGGTCTGAACCCGAGCAGAGTCTTTCTGCAACTGATAGGTAATCACGCCTTTGTGGGTAATAACCTGTTCTTTATGGTGTCGGCTTGGTTTCTGTGTATTCGTGCCGAAGCGTTTCAGATGAAGAAAAGCGTGAGCCGCATCTGGAGTCTGGAGAAGGTAATGTTATTTGGGCGATGGTGGCTTTGTGGACGATACCTACTATCGTACCTGTGAAGTTACAACTGGGTGGAGGTAATACGACCTGCTTCTTTATGCTGTATGCTATCATCTTCTATATGCACAAGTTCAAGCCAGCGTGGGCATCGGACAGAAAGATCCTGGCATATGGGTGGATAGGTGGTTATGCCTTGGCCTTCGCAAGCATCTTGGTGCTGGATGTTTTAGGTACACATTCGAGCAGCATCAACGACTTTGCCTGCTACTACATCCGTGGCAACTGGCGCATCATGCCTGTAGTGATTTCAATTGCATTGTTCCTGTGGATAGCACAGATGGAGATGCAATACAGCAAGGTGGTGAACTGGATGGGTGGATTGACCTTTGCCATATATCTCATTCACATGCACCCATTGGTGATCGACATCCTCTTTAAGAAGACATTTATTTTGGAGTCCTATATTGGAAGTTGGACATTGGTACCTTACGTCATAGGAGTGACGCTATTGGTATTCTTTGGATGTGCTTTGATTGATCAGATTAGGAAATGGCTTATATGCCCATTAGAAAAGTATTTGGTGAAAAAACGGAATAAAACGATATGCAATTAGTCCTTTTATCTGGTGGTTCAGGCAAACGCTTGTGGCCACTTTCAAATAATGCGCGTAGTAAACAGTTCTTGGCTCTCCTTGAGAAGGAAGATGGGGGAATGGAGTCGATGGTGCAGAGGGTGGTGCGACAGGCTCGAGCTGCTCAACTGACGAATGACATTACATTGGCCACCAATGCGAGCCAGTTGGATATTATTACCAATCAATTAGGCGATACAGTATCAGTTGTGACCGAACCCGAGCGTAGAGACACCTTTCCTGCTATTGCTCTTGCAGCCAGCTATCTCAAGTTTACCAAAGGCTGCAATGATGATGAAGTGGTAGTTATCATGCCTTGTGACCCTTATACCGAAGCTGGCTACTTCCACACTATCGCCAAGATGGTACAATGCGTAGAGAGGAACGTTGCTGATCTCGTCCTCATGGGGATCACTCCTACATACCCATCTGTAAAGTATGGTTACGTTGTGCCTGCTGCACAAGTTTCAGGAGACAAGTTTCAATCTTCAGGCTATTTGAAGGTTTCAAGGTTTACAGAGAAGCCTTCAGTAGAAGTTGCCAAAGCGCTCTTGAAACAGCATGCTCTATGGAACGGAGGTGTCTTCGCCTTTCGCCTAGATTACATGATGTCCACCGTCAAGAAGTACATCCAGAGCGAATCGTTTGAAGACACAAGAGCACGCTATCAAGAGTTCCCGAAAATCTCCTTCGATTACGAAGTAGCTGAAAAAGCAGAATCCGTAGCCGTTGTTCCCTTCACCGGTCAGTGGAAAGACCTCGGCACCTGGAACACCCTCACCGATGAACTCCATCACCCCATAATCGGCAATGCCATCATGGGTACCCATTGCGAGAACACCCACGTCATCAACGAATTACAGCATTCTATCTATGTAGATGGCCTGAAAAACGTAATTGTAGCAGCATGTCCTGATGGTATTCTTGTATGCAGCAAGGAACACTCCGAGGAGATCAAGAAGGCTGTCGAGAACCTCACTCCTCGTCTTATGTATGAGGAACGTCGTTGGGGAACCTATCGTGTACTCGATGACTCTACCTACGAAGGCGGACAGCATTCTCTTACCAAGAGTATCACACTCAACCCAGGGAAGAATATTTCCTACCAGATCCATCACCATCGTTCTGAGGTATGGACTTTCGTAGAAGGCAAAGGCATCTTCGTGCTCAATGGAGTTGAGCAGAGAGTGACGGCAGGTGATACCGTTATCATTCCTGCGGAGCACTATCATGCCATCAAAGCCCTCTCGAAACTCACCTTCATTGAGGTACAAAGTGGCAATCGGCTTGTTGAAGAAGATATTGAGAAATTTGAGTGGAATTGGAGTGAGTAAAGGAATATCCGTTCGCAGAAAACCAATAGGCTAAAATGCGAGTCTTGCAATATTTATAGAGGGGGCACCAACAGAGTATGATATCATTCTTTCTGATGGCGCAGGTGTGCCTTTGAGGAATCTTTTCAAGATGCTGACAAGACGAGTTCACACATGGCACCAAACTTCTTGGCTCACCCGACTTTTTCAAGAAATGCCAAGGGGTGGGTGGTGGATATGAACGACGAGTTATCCCTCCGTAAGCTGTTAGGCAAAAATATGCTGAATACCACTAAAGCGATTGCAGAAAGCAAAGCCAACTTGGAAGAATGGCGATATACCATATTTCGGGCAGAAGGATTACGCGAAGGTGATAAGGGCATATTAGCATACAGAAAAAAGTCTTCGCCATACGTTGTGACATACAATAATTTGGTTATGTCTTCTACCATAGCAATCCTACGGATGAGGAGTTTACAATTAGCCCCATCATTGTGAAAATAGAAAATCTGAATAATTGGCACTTGACTGAAAAATCAGTAAAGATTGATACTGATTTTGAGATGTACGCGACTGGATAGAAGAGACCTCGTACGACTATTATGATCCTGTATGCAAAAAGGCATTGGTAACACTTCGCGAAAAAGAACAGTCGAATGATCGGGTAGCCAGCGATAAACTCAAAGCATACCGGATGATATAAAATGGGCAGTATCCGATAATGACGAACCATTGGATACAATACCAGAAAGCTATGGATGACTTTGTCTGTAAGTTGAGTCCAAAGGATCTGAATCATCTGGGAATGGAATGCAGGTGCCATTTGTGAATCCTCTCAAGAAGATAGGCAAAAACGCCCCTTGTCCATGTGGCATTAAAAAGTGCTGCGGGAGGAATATTATTAAACATTAGGCGAATCTAAATCAAACATAATGGGACAACCAAATCAACGACTATGGATCGTTACGGAATTGTTTCCACCGGACGAGACTTCGACTAGCTACATTCTGGGCAAGATAGCAAACGCCATGGTGCTGAAATATCGTGTAGGTGTAATTTGTGGTCCGGAAATATATGACAAGCGTAAGAAGTTGGATAAAAACAATTCCTTCAGACTGGATGAGAGCATTGAGGTACATCGTGCAGAAGGGGCGGGTCTGGATAAAAATACGACCAAGGGAAAAGTTTTGTCGTTCTTGCTTATGAGCCAGAGGATAATGGCTTTGGTACGAAAATATGTACGCAAGGGCGACAAGGTACTTATGGTGACTAATCCGGCTCCTATGGTGCCTCTAATGGCTCGATTTAAAAAGAAGGTGGGTTTTGAACTGAACATTTTGGTGCACGATGTGTTCCCAGAGAATACGAAACCAGCGGGATTGAAATTGCCGATGTATGGACTGTTTAAGCATGTGTTTGATAAGGCGTATGCTAAAGCGGATCAGCTGATTGCTCTCGGAAGGGATATGCATGATGTCTTACGACAGAAGGTTGAGAGTTGTCCTTCGATATGTTCAGGAACCGGTAATACCCCAAAGATTACCATTATCGAGAATTGGGCAGATATTGAGAATATTAAACCGCAGCCAATGCTTGAGGGTAAGATAGTTCTGGAGTATGCAGGCAACATAGGACGTGTTCAGAGTTTGGACAAGGTGATGGATATGTTACCCGACAATGTAGAACTACATCTGTATGGAACGGGTGCGATGGAGGAAAAACTGAAAGCACGTAGGCAAAAGAATGTGTTCTTCCATGGGCCTTACTTCCGTTCACAACAGAACGAAGTGTTGGCGGCTTGCGACATTGCTTTAGTTACTCTTCAGGAAGGTATGTATGGCCTTGGCGTTCCGTCGAAGACCTATAACATTTTAGCTTCCGGCAGACCTGTGCTTTTTCTTGGCCCGAAGGATAGCGAGATAGATCTTCTGGTGCGAGAGAAGGGCATTGGCTATTGTGAGTGGCCAAAGAATTGGGACAAGGCAGAACTGGCCGAGATGGGCAAGAGAGCTCGTGAACTGGCAGAGAAAGAGTATTCTGAGAAAGTAATCTTAAATAAATTTTTAGAACAGGTTTAAGGTTTTATGGTTGTGGGACTCTTTAACCTATAGATTTAGGAAAGTTACAGATAATACGATGGAGAAACTTTTGTTTACAGGCGGAACGGGCTTCTTGGGTAAGAATGTCCGTCCGATATTGGATAAGATGTATGAGGTGACTACCTGCGGTATTACTCCCGACGATATGATCAAAACAAATCTGGCAAAAGAGGCCCCTGTGCTGGATCAGCATTACGAAGTGGTGTTACATGCCTGCGGTAAGGCACATGTGGTGCCTAAAACCGAAGAGGAGAAAAAGGCGTTCTACGACGTGAACTACACGGGTACCATCCATCTGTGTGACGCATTGGAGAAGGTGGGCACACCTAAAGCGTTAATATTCATCAGTACGGTGGCTGTCTATGGTTGCGAATATGGAGAACTGATCACGGAGGAGCATCCGTTGGAGGGTACTACTCCATACGCTGATAGCAAGATAAAGGCAGAGGAGTATTTGACCCAATGGAGCAAACGTCATAGTGTAGTTCTTGGCATCCTTCGTCCTTCGCTGTTGGCTGGAAAGGACGCTCCTGGAAACCTTGGTGCTATGGTGAATGGTGTGCGCAAGGGCTTCTACATGAACATTGCCAATGGTAAGGTGGTGAAAAGCATCCTGATGGCGGAGGATATTGCACACATCTTGCCTGCTCTGATAGAGAAAGGTGGCGTATATAATGTATGCGATACGTTCCAGCCTTCATTCGGTCAGATCAGCGAGAGTGTGGCTCGTCAGTTGGGTAAACGCAAGCCTATTTCGATCCCTTACTGGATAGCGAAGTGTATGGCTCTGGTGGGAGACTGCCTTGGTTCGAAAGCGCCTATCAACAGTTATAAGCTGGAGAAAATGACGAAGTCATTGACTTTCAGCAACGAGAAGGCGAGACGGGAACTTGAATGGGAGCCGCTGGATGTGCTGACTCATTATAATATTTAAGTTTCTTTGAACACGAATCTCACGGATTTGACTCTAAAGATAAAAAAGCCCTTGGAGAAAAGGGTTTGACAAAAACAGAAAAAACATCCGTAAAAGATTAGGGCCTAACAGCCCTTTTCGGAAGATAAACCCGCCTTTGGGCTTTAAAAACGCCCTCCAACATCAAAAAAAGTTCCTTCGTCACAGTCTTATGACCCTCATAGTAAGTCTCCATCACAGAGACCTACCTGATCCATTCCATCTTCTGCTCAAAAGGGCAAATTAATATTCTCGCTCTGGGTCGTTAGGATCTTCTCCAATCCGTCAAAACACCATCCCAAGTGACGGAGGAGAACCATTAACCTTTATCATAATCATAAGAATGCTCCTAAAATTGAGGCTCGATTGAAAAGTCTCGCACTCAATCAGGTTTAAGGCTTCAGGGGTTCAAGTTCCAGGTCCTGACGTCAACACTATATCCCGAATTCGACACGGGGCAGCATTTTGCTGGCGAACAGATAACATTGAGGCAACTGATGGACCGGAGAGGGGGGGGGTATTGCAGCATGAGAGGTGAATCGGGTTCCTTCGTGAGATGGAAATCTGGCGATTCTTCAATCAGATAAATGCTATTGGTGATCATTTGAAAATAGTTCTTCCTGATAAGGTTCCTCAAGTTGAACGTGACAAAGATTTGGAACAGTACTCTTGATAGACATTCTCGAATCGGAATTTACCGAAGAGAAGTCCCATGGGTTCGTACCTGTCCTCCGCTTCAAGTTTCGCCACTGATGACACCACCGCTGGAAGCATCCTCTCATCTACGATGAATAGCTCCTGGATGCTCCTTACACTCCTTTGAAGTAAACTAAAACGGATAGAGACGATAAAGGATTAGTGGGAAGTGAATTAATAATTTACATCTGCTCCGTTAGTGCCGATGCTAAACTTACACAAGTACATCTTCCTGTCAAACTCATCTATGTAGAGGAGTTAGACAGAAAAGAAAAAAGGAATATAAAACTAACAAATATGAATACATACTTAATCTACGGAATCATCTTTGTGGTTCTTTTGGTCTTGGAGTTGGTGTACTTCAAGATGGCAGACAGGTTTAACATTATTGATAAACCTAATGAAAGAAGTTCGCACTCGACGATTGTGCTTCGTGGTGGCGGAATCATCTTCCTGCTGGGGCTGTGGATATGGGCGGCATTTTCTTCGACTGATTCAGTACAAGTTTCTGACTCGTATCTGTGGTTTCTCTTGGCGGTAACGCTGATTGCGGGTGTGTCGTTTGTGGATGACATTCGCTCGCTGCCAGACTCGGTGCGTCTGGTGGTACAGTTTGGCGCGATGCTGCTTATATTCTGGCAGTTGGATATCCTGCATCTGGACATGTGGTGGATCGTACTGTTGGCGCTCATCGTGTGCGTGGGTGCATCAAATGTGATTAACTTTATGGATGGAGTGAACGGTATCACGGGTGCTTACGCTTTTGCCTCATTGGTACCATTGGCATTGCTCAACTCGACTATGGGTTTTGTGGACCAAAGCCTGATCTATGTAGTAATGCTGTCTGATGTGGTATTCTGCCTGTTTAACTTCCGTCCGAAGGGTAAGGCCAAGTGCTTTGCGGGTGATGTAGGTTCTATAAGCGTAGCATATATCCTGCTGTATATGATAGGAACACTGGTGCTCATAACTCAGGATGTGACGTACCTCATCTTTCTACTGGTATATGGCATCGACGGATGCCTGACCATCTGCCACCGCATCCAGCTTCACGAGAACCTCGGCGAGGCGCACCGCAAGCACGCATATCAGTTGATGGCGAATGAGCTCAAGATCGGTCACGTGAAGGTGGCTTCTTTATACTCTGTGCTGCAGTTAGCCATCTCGCTCGGCTTCATCTTCCTCTGCCCAAATACTGTGTTGGCGCATTGGTGTTATCTCATCTCTGCCATCCTTGTTCTCTCAATAGCCTACGTCCTCTTCATGAAAAGGTATTATCATTTACATGAAGAATATCTTGCTTCATTAGCGAAATAGCATTGTGATTTAAATTAATAAAAAACTAATTTCTGAACTCTTTGACAAGGCACTGATTAATCAAAACTATGATTGTCGAAGTTCTGGAACCATCTGTTCTCTACGGAGCAAAGGATGGCATGTATGGCGAGGATGGAAGTGAGACTTTTGACGAGTACATAGCAAAGTTGAATGGAAATTCATCCAACGACAAGCCGTTAACTCCGTCGAGTTCTTCGACCTTCTCAATTTGAAGAAGAATATCGAGTACCTTATTGGCATGGAACGCTAGTCAGGTTTAATGGATGCAATTTCCACTTTGTACGTTTCTCGTATGCTTAATGTTCCTTTGAAAGATGTTGCTGAATTCCCAACTTATCCGAAGTCGTCGAAAGCTGTTTCGTACGAGGCAGACACCCATAAACGGTCTCAAAAAACAGTGTCTATTTCTCCCTGCGCAGAAAGCAGTCGGTCAGGAAGCGGCGCACAGGCTCATCGTAGAGTTTCAGACAGAGATAAGCCAATATCACAGATCCCGCGACGAGCGCCAGGGCGCCGGGCAGGGACTCCGTGAAGGTGAGGTTTTCGTTCTTGACCCAGGCGTAGTAGAGGTAGATGAAAGGGTAGTGCACCATGTACAGCGGGTAGGAAATGTCCCCCAGAAATTTGCAGACCCGGGTCGTCACCCGGTCCGTCGTCTTTCCCGAAGCCCCGAGACAGACGAGCAGCGGAAAGAGGACTACGGCGCACAGGGTATCGTACAGCCCGTTCATCCACAAATGTTCGCTTCCCCCGATGCGCGGCACGGACAGCAGCGCCACGATCGCCAGGGCGCAGATCCAGAACGCACCCCGAATCCGCACGGGCTTGAACACACGCGAAAGCAGCAGCCCGGCCGAGAAGGCGAACAGCAGGCGCAGAGAGCCGCCAAGCATGTTGTCCCCGTCCATGGCGAACCCGACGCAGATGTCGCCGAGGGGTCCCCAGACGGCGAACGCCGCCAACCCGCAGCCGGCGAGCAGCACCAGCACGGAAAGCGCCCGGGTCGGAAGCTTACGGATGAAGAGGGCGTAGAGGACATTGCCGATATACTCGAAAAACAGCGACCAGCTCGGGCCGTTGAGCGGATACATTTCACCCAGCCCCCTGATTTCGGAACCGGGCGTCGCCGGAATCAGCAGCGCGTTCAGCAGCGTGGCCGTCAGCAGCATGGATAGGGACACCGCCGAGACATCCCAGACGGAACAGCCCTGAAAATAGAACATGACGGCCCCGATCACGGCCCCCATGACGACCATCGGATGCAGACGGATCAACCGCCGCTTGAGAAAATCCTTTACCGACATCTTTTTCTTCCAGCGGTCGTCGTAGGCGTAACCGATGACGAAACCCGAAAGTATGAAGAAAAAATCGACGGCCAGATAGCCGTGGTTGATCCGCTGGTCGAGATGGCTGGTCGCATAGGCTTCGAACAGATGGAACCAGACGACCATGATCGCCGCTACGCCGCGCAATCCGTCGAGTATGTCGTAGTGCGGTTTGGTGTCTGCAAATGCAGCTGATGAGATTTTTGACATCGGCTTTCGTATGTTTGGGAGAAGTAAAGATCGTAAAGAGCCGGACGGATGTCAAACCGGATACACCCGGTTCGGCGGAGCCTTCCGACTGAAAATTGTCGTTCCGGCCCCAAAGATACTAAAATATAGCCGCTTTCAAAACGGAAACGGGGAGCCATTTTGTCCAGGCTCCCCGTTTTCGGATTTTCCGCGGCTTGCGGGCGTCAGGGATTCACCTGCACCACCTGCTTCCAGTCCAGCTTTCCGGGTCTCCTCCAGCGAAATTCCCTTCACAGTGGCCGGGACCCCGATGCCCGCCAGGCCGCAAAGCGTGGGGTAGAGGTCGTACAGGTAACAGTAGGCATCGCGCACGGTGTTCTGCGGGATTCCGGCCCGAAATCGGGGGCGGCAACTCTTCAAAAAACAACAAAATCCGGTCATACCGCAGCGGCGCAAGCCGAAAATGTCTTACCTTTGCCCGAAAGAACGGAACGAGCGAACGACATGGCGAAAATTCTGATCATCGACGATGAAGAGCAGCTGCGGCGGCTGATGGCGCGGATCATCGGGCTGGAAGGTTACGAGGTGGCCGAGGCTCCGGACTGCGCTTCGGGGATGAAAACGCTCCGCCGGTACGACCCCGACGTGGTGCTGTGCGACGTCAAGCTGCCCGACGGCAACGGCGTCGAGATGGTCGGCCGCATCAAGGAGGCCGCGCCGGCCACCGAAGTGATCCTGCTGACGGCCTACGGCAATATCCCCGACGGCGTGCAGGCCATCAAGAACGGCGCCTTCGACTACATCACCAAAGGCGACGACAACAACAAGATCCTGCCGCTGCTGAGCCGGGCCGCCGAAAAGGCCGAAATGCAGCGGCGGCTGACCCGCATCGAGAACAAGCTCTCCGAAGAGCACTCCTTCGACCGGATCGTCGGCGACTCGGAGGTCCTGCGCCGGGCCGTGGACCTGGCCCGCAAGGTCGCCGTCACCGACACTTCGGTGCTGCTCACCGGCGAGACGGGAACCGGCAAGGAGGTCTTCGCGCAAGCCATCCACCACGCCAGCCGCCGGGCGAAGGGGGCTTTCGTGGCGATCAACTGCTCGGCTTTCTCGCGCGAACTGCTCGAAAGCGAACTGTTCGGCCACCGGGCCGGCAGTTTCACGGGCGCCGCCAAGGACAAGAAGGGCCTTTTCGAGGAGGCCGACAAAGGCACGCTATTCCTCGACGAGATCGGGGAGATGCCCGTCGAATTGCAGGCCAAACTGCTCCGCGTGCTCGAAAGCGGCGAATTCATCAAGATCGGCGAAACACGCCCCACACGGGTTGACGTGCGCCTGATCGCCGCCACGAACCGCGACCTCGAAAAGGAGATCGCCGCCGGGAATTTCCGCGAGGACCTCTATTTCCGCCTCTCGGTGTTCCGCATCCACCTTCCCTCGCTGCGCGAGCGGCCCGGCGACATCGCCGGATATATCCGCGTCTTCGCGGCGCAGTTCGCCGACAAAATGGGACGTCGCATCGACTCGATCGACGCCGACTACATCGCCGCTCTCGAACGCCACACGTGGCACGGCAACGTCCGCGAACTGCGCAACGCCGTGGAGCGCAGCATGATCATGGCCGACGGCAACCGGCTCACGGCCGACTGCCTCGCGCCCGAATTCCACGCGGCGGCCGGCTCCGCCGACCCCGATTCGCTGGCGCTCGACGACCTCGAACGCCGCCACATTCTCCGGGTGCTGGAACACACCCGGGGCAACAAGGCCGAAGCCGCCCGCCTGCTGGGCATCGGCATCGCCACGCTATACCGCAAACTCGACGGCTACGGGGTGAAATAAGCCCCTCACCGTCTCATTCCGAGAGGGCCGCCCTATCAAAATGATAAGGCGGCCCTCTTTTTCGGCGCCCATACCTATCCGGCAAACAACTGCCTGTCAACGCATTGAATCCGGAGCATAAATTCCGGCATTCCCTTCGTATGCTTACGGGCAACAAACCCCGACGGCAAAATGGCAATCGTTATCCTTATACTGATTTTCTGCGGCGCAATGCTGCTGCTGGACCTGATGCTGTGCGGGTTCGTGAAAAAAATGTCTAATTCAAAAAAACGAAGAGATGAATGAAATCATGCTGTTCCTGCTGCTCTGCGCCCTGGGTGCGCTGTGCTACGGATTCTATTTCAAATGTGTGGATTGGTTCGAAAAGATCTGACGCCCTATGTTTACAAGTCTCCTTATCTTGAGCATCCTCGGATTCGTCTATCTGATGTACGTGCTCGTCAAACCCGAAAAATTCTGAACCGATGAATACCGAAATTTCAGGCGTAATCCTGCAATGGACCCTTCTGGTGACGCTCTGCTACCCGCTGGGGCGTTACATTGCCAAAGTCTACCGCGGCGAACGCACGTGGCTCGACTTCATGGCTCCCGTCGAACGGGGCATCTACCGCTTCTGCGGCATCGACCCGGCCGTGGAGATGAACTGGAAACAGTTCCTCAAAGCGCTCCTGACGGTCAACCTCTTCTGGTTCTTCTGGGGCATGCTGCTGCTGGTCTTCCAGGGCTGGCTGCCGCTCAACCCCGACGGCAACCCGGGCCAGTCGCCCGACCTGGCGTTCAACACCTGCATCTCGTTCATGGTCAACTGCAACCTCCAGCATTACAGCGGCGAGACGGGCCTGTCCTACTTCACGCAGCTGTTCGTCATCATGCTCTTCCAGTTCGTCACCGCCGCCTGCGGCATGGCCGCCATGGCCGGAATGATGAAGGCGCTGGCGGGCAAAACGACGAAGACCATCGGCAACTTCTGGGTCTTCCTCACCCGGAGCGTGACGCGCATCCTGATGCCGCTGTCGCTCGCCGTCGGCATCCTGCTCGTCATCAACGGCACGCCGATGTCCTTCGACGGCAAGCAAACGCTCACGACGCTCGAAGGCGCCGAACAGGTCATCTCGCAAGGCCCCACCGCAGCCATCGTGCCCATCAAACAGCTGGGAACCAACGGCGGCGGCTACTTCGGAACCAACTCGGCGCACCCGCTCGAAAACCCCAACGCCTTCACCAACATCCTCGAATGCTGGTCGATCCTGATTCTGCCCATGGCGATGGTCTTCGCCTTCGGGTTCTACACGCGCCGACGCAGTCTCGCGACATGGATTTTCGGCGTGATGCTCCTGGCCTATACCGCAGGCGTCGTCCTCTCCGTCTGGCAGGAGACGGGCGGCAGCCGGCAGATCGACGGCATGGGCATCTCGCAGGAGCTCGGTTCGATGGAGGGCAAGGAGATCCGCATCGGCTCGGCCGCATCGGCCATGTGGGGCATGACGACCACCGTCACGTCAAACGGTTCGGTCAACTCGATGCACGATTCGCAGACCCCGTTGAGCGGCATGCTCCAGATGCTCAACATGCAGATCAACTGCTGGTTCGGCGGCGTGGGCGTAGGGTGGATGAACTATTTCGCATTCCTCATCATCGCCGTCTTCATCAGCGGACTGATGGTGGGCCGCACGCCGGAGTTCCTCGGCCGGAAAGTCGAGGCGCGCGAGATGAAGATCGCCACGCTGGTCGTGCTGCTGCATCCCTTCCTGATCCTCGTCGGCACGGGCATCTCGGCCGCCGTGGCCGCCGCGAACCCCGAAATAGGGTGGCTGAACAACCCCTCGTTCCACGGATTGAGCGAAATGCTCTACGAGTACACCTCGGCTGCGGCAAACAACGGTTCGGGCTTCGAGGGACTCAGCGACAACACGCCGTTCTGGAACATCTCGACGGGCATCGCCCTGATCATGGGCCGCTACTTCCCGATCGTGGGACAGGTCGCCATAGCCGGACTGCTGGCGTCGAAGAAGTGCATTCCCGAGAGCGCCGGCACGCTCCGCACCGACACGGGAACCTTCTCGCTGATGACCTTCGCCGTCATCATCATCGTTGCGGCCCTCTCGTTCTTCCCCGCGCTGGCGCTGGGTCCCATCGCCGATTACCTGACCTTCTAATCCTGTTACCGCTATGAAACGAAACAAAAATAACTCGCTTTTCGATCCTGTCCTGCTGCGCCGGAGCCTTCGCGCTTCGTTCACGAAACTCGACCCGCGGCAGATGATCAAGAACCCGATCATGTTCACCGTCGAGGCCGTCACCTTCGCCATGCTGCTGCTGATCGTCCGGATCGCCGTGACGGGCGACACGTCGCAGGGTTCGCTGCTCTACAACCTCGTGATTTTCGCCGTACTTCTCTTAACGGTGCTCTTCGCCAACTTCGCCGAGGCCATCGCCGAAGCCCGCGGCAGGGCGCAGGCCGACTCGCTGCGCAAAACCCGCGAGGAGACCCCCGCCAAACGCATCGAACCCGACGGACAGTCGCACATCGTCAGCAGTTCCGAACTGAAGCAGGGCGACCTATTCGAGTGCGTCGCGGGCGACACCGTCGCCGCCGACGGCGAGATCGTCGAGGGCCTGGCGTCGATCGACGAAAGCGCCATCACGGGCGAATCGGCCCCGGTGATCCGCGAGGCGGGCGGCGACAAAAGCTCCGTCACGGGCGGCACGAAGGTCCTCTCCGACCGCATTCTCGTGAAAGTCACCGCACGGCCCGGCGAGAGTTTCCTCGACCGGATGATCGCCCTGGTCGAAGGCTCCTCGCGCCAGAAGACGCCCAACGAAATCGCGCTGACGATCCTGCTGGCCGGGTTCACGCTCGTTTTCGTCATCGTCTGCGCCACGCTCAAGCCCTTCGCCGACTATGTGGGGGCCAATATCACCGTCGCGGCGTTCATCTCGCTGTTCGTCTGCCTGATCCCGACCACCATCGGCGGCCTGCTGTCGGCCATCGGCATCGCCGGCATGGACCGCGCCCTGCGGGCCAACGTCATCACCAAGTCGGGCAAGGCCGTCGAGACCGCCGGCGACATCGACACGCTGCTCCTGGACAAGACCGGCACCATCACCATCGGCAACCGCAAGGCCACGCGCTTCCATCCCGCCGACGGCATCGCCCCCAAGGCTTTCGTGCGCATGTGCGTGCTCTCGTCCGTCGCCGACCCGACCCCCGAAGGCAAATCCATCGTCGAGCTGGGCACCGCCGAAGGGGTCCGCACCGACCCGGTGGCGATGGTCGGCGTGCGGATGGTGAAATTCACCGCCGAAACCAAGTGTTCGGGCGTCGACATGCCCGACGAACGCCGCATCCGCAAGGGAGCCGCCGAAGCAATCTTCCGCATCGCCGCCGAGCACGAAAACCCCTGCCCGGCCGGAATCGCAGCCACCGTGCGCACCATCTCCGAGAACGGCGGCACACCGCTCGTAGTCTGCGAAAACGAACGGATCACGGGCGTCATCGAGTTGCAGGACATCATCAAGACGGGCATCCGCGAACGCTTCGAGCGGCTGCGCCGGATGGGCGTGAAGACCGTGATGGTCACGGGCGACAATCCGCTGACGGCCAAATACATCGCCGAGAAGGCAGGCGTCGACGACTTCATCGCCGAAGCACGTCCCGAGGACAAGCTCGAATACATCCGCCGCGAACAGCAGTCGGGCAAGCTGGTGGCCATGATGGGCGACGGCACGAACGACGCCCCGGCGCTGGCGCAGGCCGACGTGGGCGTGGCCATGAACAGCGGCACGCAGGCCGCCAAGGAGGCGGGCAACATGGTCGACCTGGACAACGACCCCACGAAGCTGATCGAGATCGTCGAGATCGGCAAACAGCTGCTGATGACGCGCGGCACGCTCACGACCTTCTCCATCGCCAACGACGTCGCGAAGTACTTCGCCATCGTCCCGGCGCTGTTCATCGCCTCGATTCCGTCGCTCGGCGCGCTGAACGTCATGCACCTCCACTCGCCCGAAAGCGCCATTCTCTCGGCGGTGATCTTCAACGCCCTGATCATTCCGCTGCTCATCCCGCTGGCCCTGCGCGGCGTGACCTACAAACCGATCGGGGCCTCGGCCCTGCTGCGCCGCAACCTCTTTATCTACGGACTCGGTGGCGTGATCGTCCCGTTCGTCGGCATCAAACTGATAGACATGTTAATAAGCGTATTCTTTTAAAGCATTGCTTCAACTATGAAAAACCTTTGGATTTCACTCAAAATAACGCTGGCGATGTGCATCGTGCTCGGCGTGGGATATGTCCTCGTGCTGCGCGGCATCTCGGCCGTCGCAGGCCCCAACGGCGGAGAGGCCGACGTGGTAACGCTCGACGGACAGGTCGTCGGCGCGGCGAACGTGGGGCAGCGGTTCACCGATGTCCGCTATTTCTGGAGCCGTCCCTCGGCCGTGGACTACAACGGCGGCGGTTCGGGCGGCAGCAACAAGGCTACGACCAACCCCGAGCACCTCGCCGGGGTGGAACAGCGCGTGCAGGACTTTCTCGCGGCGCATCCCTACCTCTCGCGTGCGGAGGTTCCCGCCGAGATGGTCACGGCCAGCGGCTCGGGCCTCGACCCCGACATCTCGCCCCGCGGGGCGCAGGCGCAGGTGCGCCGCGTAGCCGAGGCCCGCGGGCTGGACATCGCTACGGTACGGCATCTGGTCGACTCGCTGACCCAAAAACCGTGGCTGGGGCTTTTCGGCACGGAGAAGGTCAATGTGCTGCGCCTGAACGTCGCTTTGGAAGAACTGAACGAAAACTAATCGCAAACCATGAAAATAGATAAAACGATGAAACGCTGGGTATTCATTCTGATCGCCGCTTTGGCAATCTTTCTGACCGCCGACCTCTGCGCCCGGGAGCGCGGGGTGAAATTCTCGGGCGGAACCGACCTGGTGAGCACCTACGTATGGCGCGGCGTCCGCGAAAGCGGCCCGGCTTTCCAGCCGTCGCTGACGATGAGCGCCGGAAACTTCTCGGCGACGGCCTGGGGTTCGGTCGATTTCGACAGCGCCTACAAGGAGATGGACCTCACACTGGCCTACGCGCTCGGACCCGTGACCCTTTCGGTGGCCGACCTCTACTGGACCGGACACGCCGACGACCGCTATTTCGTCTTCGACAGCCGTTCGCCCCACCGCATCGAGGTGGGCGCCAGCTGGGTCGTTTCGGAAAAGGTCCCCGTCACGCTGTCGTGGTACACGGTTCTCTTCGGCGCGACCGACGTGAACCACAAGGGCGAACGCGCCTATGCCTCGTATTTCGAGGCGGCCTGCCCGTTCACGGTGAAGACCGTCGACATGAAGGCCGGCGTGGGCATGGTTCCCAGGAACGCCGCCGCGACCTACCTCACCGGAGACCGCGGGTTCTGCGTGCAGAACGTCTTCCTCAATGCCGGAAAATCATGGACCATCAAAGGGACGGATTCGATGTCGGTCGGCGTTTTCACCAACCTGATCTGGAATCCGGCCCTGGACGACGTTAACTTTGTGGGAGGCATCTCCTTCCGGATGTAACCGATGGAGAGGCAGGACAGCGTTCAGCGGTTTCTGGAACTGATCCGGCGTTCGCACCGCGGCAAGTTCAAGGTCTACATCGGCATGAGCGCCGGCGTGGGCAAGACCTGCCGCATGCTGCAAGAGGCCCGCCAGCTGCTCGACGCGGGCGTCGACGTCCGCATCGGCTACATCGAAACGCACGGCCGCGCCGGAACGGAAGCCCTTGTCGAAGGGCTTCCGCTCGTGCCGCGCCGCAGACTCTTCTACAAGGGCAAGGAACTGGAGGAGATGGACACGCAGGCCATCGTCAACCTCCGCCCCGAGATCGTCGTCGTGGACGAACTGGCCCACACCAACATCGAGGGGAGCGAAAACCCCAAGCGGTGGCAGGACGTGATGCAGATTCTCGACGCAGGGATCAGCGTCATTTCGGCCGTCAACATCCAGCATATCGAGGGGCTGAACGAGGTCGTCGAGGAGATCACGGGCATCGAGATCCGCGAGCGGGTCCCGGACAGCGTGCTGGCGATGGCCGACGAGGTGGTGAACATCGACCTCACGGCCGACGAGCTGATCGAACGGCTGAAAGCCGGAAAGATCTACCGCCCCGACAAGATCGCCGCGGCGCTCGGCAACTTCTTCACGCAGGACAACCTGCTGCAACTGCGCGAACTGGCGCTGAAAGAGGTGGCGCTGCGCGTGGAAAAGAAGGTGGACAGCGAGGTGACCGGTTCCGAAACCTTCCGGCGCGACAAACTGCTGGCCGTGATCGACTCCTCCGAAAAACGCGCCCGCCGGGTCATCCGCAAGACGGCGCGCATGGCCACGCACCTGAACGCCGCCTTCACGGTGCTCTACGTGCAGGGCGACCGCGAGGCCGACGACCGCATTCCGCTGGCCCGGCAGCGTTACCTGATCAACAACCTGAACCTCGCCACGGAACTCGGCGGCGAGGTCCGCCGCATACGCTCGAACTCCCCGGTGGAGAGCATCGCCGGAGTGTGCCGGGAGCAAAAAATAAACATCGTCTGCATCGGGCGTCCCGAATTTTCACTATTTTCGCTGTTGAAAAGCGCAATCCGCCTGCGGCGTCTGACCGTCCGGCTGTCGCGCATGAACATCGACCTTTTCATTTTTTCATAAGCCATGAGAATACAAAGGAGAATCACCCTGGGCATCGGCATTCTTTTCACCATGATCCTGCTGCTGGGCATCCAGTCGGTCGGCTACGTCCGCCAGCTGTCGCGGGCGACGGGAACCATCCTCGCCGACAACTACAACTCGCTGCAATACGCAGGGGAGATGCTGCGGTCGCTCAACGACATCGGGCAGGATTCCATATCGCGGCACGCCCTGCGCGAAAACCTCGCCCTGCAACAGCAGAACATCACCGAGATCAGCGAGAAGGAGACCACCGCGGCGCTCGAACGCCACGTCGCCTCGCTGAGCGATCCGGTCACCGAAGCCGAAATCCGGACCGTGCGCGAAGACCTGTTCCGGATCATGGAGCTGAACATGGCGGCCATCCGCGCCAAGAGCGCCGGGGTGGAGCAGCGCGCCGACTACGCCATGTGGTGGCTGATCGCCGTCGCCGCGCTCTGCGCCCTGATCGCCGGGGGCATCCTCGTCTGGTTCCCGCAGTCGGTGCTGCGACCGATCGACGCGCTGAAAAAGGGGATCACCCAGATCGCCAACCACAACTACCGGGAACGGCTCGATTTCCCGGGCAACCGCGAGTTCGAATCCGTCGCCGAGTCGTTCAACGACATGGCCGCCAAACTCGACGAATACCGCCGCAGTTCGCTCGACGACCTGATGACCGCCAAAAAGCGCATCGAGGCGATCGTCGACACGCTGCACGAGCCGATCGTGGGGCTGGGTCCCGACCGCAGAATCCTCTTTATGAACCGCGAGGCGTTCTCGGTGCTGAACCTCCGGGAGGACGCCGTCGGACGCGACGCCGCCGAAGTGGCGCTGTCGAACGACCTGCTGCGGCGGCTCGTCCGGGGAGTGAACGACACGGAGAAGGACGCCGACAAGGAGCCGCTGAAAATCTACGCCGACAACAAGGAGAGTTATTTCCAGGTGGAGAACACGCCGCTCTACATCACTCCCGTCGGCGGGCGCGAACAGCAGTTCGTCGGCAACCTGATCGTCCTGAACAACGTCACCCGCTTCAAGGAGCTGGACTCCGCCAAGACCAACTTCATCTCGACCGTCTCGCACGAAATGAAAACCCCGATTTCGTCGATCCTGATGAGTTTGCAGCTGCTCGGCGACGACCGGCTGGGAACGCTGAACGGCGAGCAGAAACAGCTCGTCACGAGCATCAAGGAGAGCAGCGACCGCCTGCTTTCGATCACGGGCGAACTGCTGAACATGACCCAGATCGAGACCGGCAAACTTAAACTGATACCTAAAGTAACCAAGCCTATCGAACTGATAGACTACGCCGTAAAGGCTACGCAGGTTCTGGCCGAGAGGTTCTGCTGTTTCGTCGAGGTGGACTATCCCGAAAAGATCTCGAAACTCTTCGTCGACAACGAGAAGATCGCCTGGGTCATCACCAACCTGCTGTCGAACGCCATCCACCATTCGCCCGAACGGTCGCGCATCATCATCGGCGCCGTACAGCGCGAAAAGGCGGTCGAGATCTACGTCCAGGACTTCGGGCGCGGCATCGACCCGCATTACCACAAGAGCATCTTCGAGCGCTATTTCCGCGTCCCGGGAACCAAGGTGCAGGGCAGCGGGCTGGGGCTGGCCATCTCGAAGGAGTTCGTCGAAGCGCACGGCGGCACGATCTCGGTCGAGAGCGAAATCGGCCGCGGCAGCCGCTTCTCGATTCTGCTCCCGGCCTGAAAAACTACCCGCCGCCCGCTTCGGAGACTGTTCGGAGCGCCGCGAACAGACGAAATTCCTTACTCCGTCTGCGCCATCAGCCGGGGTCCTGCCTTGACGGCGGCGGGAAAGCGGCAGGGCACGGCGCTGTCCGCCTCGGAGGTAAGGATCACGACCGGCATACCGACGTAGACATACTTTTTCACCAATTCGAGCAAATCGCTATTGTTCAACCGGACGCACCCTTCGGTTGCACGCGTGCCGATCGAGGCGGGATCGTGGGTTCCATGGATACCGATGCCGCGGTGACCGGGCGTCTTCAGACGGATGAAATGCGAACCGTAGGCCCCTCTGATCTCCCCCTTACCGTCGCCAAAATCGTGCGTCCATGCGCTTGCGTCCTGAATCTGCTGGACGGAGAAAAGCCCTTCGGGCGTCTTCATATCACCCGGCTTCTCCTTGTTGCCCAGCGCCCGCCCGCAGGCAATGGGATAGACGGCCCGCAGGCAACTGTTGAAATCGTAAACCGCAAGAGTCATCGACTCCTTGCAGACAGCAATAAATGCCGCACCCGAAAGCGGCGTCTGCTGTGCACGTACGTCGACGGCGCAGAACAGCGCACATGCAAAAAAGGTACATAAGATTGTTTTCATAAGTGCAAAGATACGATTTCCCGGAGAAAATCCGCGGCATCGGCCCGGAAAGTCACAGGCTGTCTTCCGAAAAGACACCAATAGCCTCCGTATGAACAAAAACAGGAATTCCGGCATCATATTCGCCTAACTTTTACGTTTAAATAGCATATCGGCGAAAAAATCGTATTTTTGCGCCGATATACCGGATACCAGGCAAACAATTCCGGATTTGGAAACAACATGAAACTATCACGCGAGAAAATCGTGCAGCAGGCGGCCCGCGCCGGCCGCCGTACGCTGCAACTCGGCGAAGAGGCAGGCGGCAGAATCCGCCGTCTGTCGAAACGCTCCTGGCTGATCCTTGCCGGAATAGCCGTATTGATTGTCGGAGGGCTTTGGTGGTGGCTGCGCCCCGAACCCGTAAAACCCATATTGCCCGTGGTCCAGGTCGAGCCTGCCGAAACCGACGACATCGAACTCTACGGCGAATACGTGGGACGCATCCGCGCCCAGCAGTTCGTCGAAATCCGCGCCCGGGTGGAGGGCTTCCTCGAAAAAATGCTTTTCGAGGAGGGAACCTACGTCAAGAAGGGGCAGCCGCTGTTCATCATCGACCCCAAGCTCTACGAAGCCCGGGTAAACAAGGCGAAGGCACAGCTGAACAAAGACAAGGCTCTGGAACTCAAGGCCGACCGCGACCTGAAACGCATCCGCCCGCTCTACGAGCAGAACGCCGCGAGCCAGCTGGACCTCGACAACGCCATCGCCTCCTACGAAAGCGCCACGGCCTCCGTGGCGATGAGCGAGGCCGACCTCACGCAGGCCGAAACCGCCTTGAGCTACACGACCGTCAGTTCGCCGCTGTCGGGCTATATTTCCGAGCGCAGCGTCGACATCGGCACGCTCGTAGGTCCCAACGGCAAATCGCTGCTGGCGACGGTGGTCAAGAGCGACACCGTGCGCGTGGACTTCAGCATGACGGGACTCGACTACCTCAAAAGCAAGGCCCGCAACGTCAACCTGGGCCAGAAGGATTCCACCCGCAAGTGGGACCCCTACATCACCATCACGCTGGCCGACAACACCCAGTATCCGCTGCGCGGACTGGTCGACTTCGCCGATCCGCAGGTCGACCCCGAAACGGGAACCTTCTCCGTGCGCGCCGAAATGGCCAACCCCGACCGCATCCTGCTGCCGGGACAGTTCACGAAGGTGCGCCTGCTGCTCGACGTGCGCGAAGACGCCACGGTCGTGCCGACCAAGTCGGTCGTCATCGAGAAGGGCGGCGCCTACATCTTCGTCATACGGCCCGACAGCATCGCCGAACGCCGTCTGATCGAACTCGGGCCCGAGGTCAACAACCGGGTGATCGTCGAACGCGGCGTCGTTCCCGGCGAGAAGATCGTCGTGGAGGGTTTCCACAAACTGACGCACGGCGACAAGGTCGACCCCGTGCCGGTCCCCGAAAAAAGCAGTGCAACCGAGACGGAGGCGTCTGAAAAATAGCGAGCCATGAAATCGGATTTCTTTATCGACCGGCCCGTGTTTTCAACCGTCCTGTCGGTGGTCATCGTGATCGTCGGCCTGTTAGGACTGGTGATGCTCCCCGTGGACCAGTATCCGCGCATCGTGCCCCCGGTGGTCAAGATCTCGGCCTCCTATCCGGGAGCCAGCGCCCAGACCGTGACGCAGGCCGTGGCGACGCCCATCGAACAGGAGCTGAACGGAACCCCCGGCATGCTCTACATGGAGTCGACGAGCAGCAACTCGGGAGGTTTCTCCGCCACCGTGACCTTCGACATCGACACGGACGCCGACCTGGCGGCCGTCGAGATTCAGAACCGCGTGAAGCAGGCCGAGGCGCGCCTCCCGGCCGAAGTCATCCAGAACGGCATCTCGGTCGAAAAGCAGGCTTCGAGCCGGCTGATGACCATTACGCTGCTGTCGAACGACCCCAAGTTCGACGAAATATACCTCTCGAACTACGCCACGCTCAACGTGCTGGACATGCTGCGCCGCGTGAAGGGCGTCGGCAGCGTCTCGAACGTCGGCAGCCGCTACTACGCCATGCAGATATGGGTGCAGCCCGACCGGCTGGCCAACCTCGGGCTGACGGTGCAGGACCTGCAAAAGGCCCTCAAGGACCAGAACCGCGAATCGGCGGCGGGCGTACTGGGCCAGCAGCCCATCACGGACCTCGACGTCACGATCCCGATCACCGCCCGCGGACGCCTTTCGTCGGTGGGCGAATTCGAGGAGATCGTCGTCCGCGCCAACCCCGACGGATCGCTCATCCGCCTGCGTGACGTGGCGCGCATCTCGCTCGAAGCCTCGTCGTACAGCACCGAGAGCGGCATCAACGGCGGCAATGCGGCCGTGATGAACATCAACATGCTGCCGGGCGCCAACGCCATGGAGGTGGCGCGCTCGGTGCGCGAGACGATGGAGGAGATCAGCCGCAGCTTCCCCGAAGGCATCTCCTACAAGATACCGTTCGACATGACCTCCTACATCTCGCAGTCGATCAGGGAGGTCTACCACACACTGTTCGAAGCCCTGCTGCTGGTGATCCTCGTGGTTTTCCTCTCGCTGCAAAACTGGCGCGCGACGCTCATCCCGACCATCGCCGTGCCGATCTCGCTGATCGGTACGTTCGGCGTGATGCTGGCATTCGGATTCTCGCTCAACATGATGACCCTGCTGGGCCTGATCCTGGCCATCGGCATCGTCGTGGACGACGCCATCGTGGTGGTGGAGGCCGTCGAGCGCATTATGAACGAGGAGGGGCTATCGCCCTACGAAGCCACGAAAAAGGCCATGAGCGGACTGGGCAGCGCCATCATCGCCACATCGCTGGTGCTGTGCGCCGTGTTCGTTCCCGTGAGCTTCCTTTCGGGCATCACCGGCCAGCTCTACCGCCAGTTCACCATCACGATCGCCGTGTCGGTGCTGATCTCGACGTTCGTGGCCCTGACCCTCTCGCCGGCCCTCTGCGCCCTGATCCTGCGTCCCGATTCGGGCAAGCGGAAAAACCGCCTCTTCCGCCGCATCAACATCTGGCTGGGCAGCGGAACGAAGTTCTACGAGCGGATGATCCGCGGCGGCGTGCGCCACTCGAAACGCATGCTGGCGCTGTTCGGACTGACTCTCGTGGCGCTGTGGGCGCTCAACAAGATCGTACCCCAGAGCTTCATGCCGCAGGAGGACCAGGGCTATTTCACCGTCGAGCTGGAACTTCCGGAAGGAGCCACGCTCGAACGCACGCGCCGCGTGACAGACCGCGCCATGAAGTACCTGATGTCGCTCGAAGACGTGGAATATGTGCTCAACGTCACCGGATCAAGCCCCCGCGTGGGCACCAACCAGTCACGCAGCCAGTTGACGGTGATCCTCAAACCGTGGGAGGAGCGCAAAAGTTCGAACATCCGCCGGCTGATGAACGACATCCGCGAGGAGATGCGCCGTTATCCCGAAAGCAAGGTCTACCTCTCGACGCCGCCCGTCATTCCGGGACTGGGCGCCTCGGGCGGGTTCGAAATGGTGCTCGAAGCCCGCGGCAACGCCTCGTACGGCGACCTTCAGCGGGCCGTGGACACGCTGCTGCACTACGCCTCGAAGCGCAAGGAGCTGACGGGACTCTCGTCGTCGATGCAGAGCGACATCCCGCAGCTCTATTTCGACGTGGACCGCGACAAGGCCCAGATGCTCGGCGTCCCGATGGCCGACATCTTCTCGACGATGAAGACCTTCACCGGATCGGTCTACGTCAACGACTTCAACATGTTCAACCGCATCTACCGCGTCTATATCCAGGCCGAAGCCCCGTACCGGGCGCAGCGGGAAAACCTCGGGCTGTTCTTCGTCCGGGGCGCCGACAAGGCGATGATTCCCATCACGGCGCTCGGCACGACCTCCTACACCACGGGACCGGGCACGATCCGCCGCTTCAACATGTTCAACGCAGCGACCATCTCGGGCGAGGCGGCGCAGGGATACAGTTCGGGACAGGCCATGGCCATACTCGAACAGATCGCACGCCGCCACCTGCCGTCGACGATCGGCGTCGAGTGGAGCGGACTTTCCTATCAGGAAAAGCACGTCAGCGGCCAGACGGGCTACGTGCTGGCGCTGGCCTTCCTCTTCGTCTTCCTGTTCCTCGCGGCGCAGTACGAGAGCTGGCTGATCCCCGTGGCGGTGATCCTCTCGCCGCCGATCGCCGGCATCGGCGCCTACCTGGGCAACTGGGCCTGCGGACTGGAGAACAACATCTATTTCCAGATCGGACTGGTGATGCTGGTGGGTCTGGTGGCCAAGAACGCCATCCTGATCGTCGAGTTCGCCAAGGACGAGGTCGAAAAGGGCCGCGACATCCTCACGGCCGTCATCCTGGCCGCGCGCCTGCGCTTCCGGCCCATCGTCATGACCTCGCTGGCCTTTATCCTCGGCATGCTGCCGCTGGTCTTCGCCAGCGGACCCGGGTCGGCCAGCCGCCAGGGCATCGGCACGGGCGTCTTCTTCGGCATGCTCGTGGCGATCACCGTGGGCATCGTCTTCGTACCGCTCTTCTTCGTCTGGGTTTACAAACTGAAAGAAAAATGGACAACACGATGAAACGAAGCGCAACATATCTCCTCGGAGTGCTTCTGCTGCTCGCGGCGGGAAGCTGCTCCGTGCAGAAGAAGTGCAAGGCTCCGCAGCTCGACATGCCCGCGGAGATCGTCGCCGGGCAGAGCGACACGCTGACGCTGAGCGACCGGAAGTGGTGGGAGGTCTACACCGACACGACGCTCTGCCGGCTGATCGGCCGCACGCTCGACCGCAACCGCAACATGCTCTCGGCCGAAGCGCGCATCCGCCAGCTGGAGGAGCTTTACCGCGTAAGCAAGGCGGCCCGGCTGCCGTCGCTGGGCGGGCTGGCCGCTGCCGACTACGAGACCAACGACTACTACGGCGAAGCGCACAAGGGCGACGCCGAGTTCGACGTGAAAGCCACCTTGAGTTGGGAGGCCGACCTGTGGGGCAACCTGCGCTGGGCCAAGCGCAAGGGCGCGGCCGAATACCTCGCCTCGGTCGAGGCGGCGCGCGCCATGCAGATGACGCTCGTGGCGGAGGTCGCCACGGCCTACTTCGAGCTGGTGGCTCTGGACCACGAACTGGGCGTCGTACGCCGCACGGTGGAGACCCGCGAGGAGAGCGTGCGTCAGGCGAAACTGCGTTTCGAAGGAGGACTGACCTCCGAAACGGCCTACCAGCAGGCGAAGGTCGAGCTGGCGAGCGCCTCGGCGCTGATTCCCGACCTCGAACTGCGCATCGCCCAGAAGGAGAACCAGATTTCGGTGCTCGCGGGCGACTATCCCTCGCGCGTGGCGCGCTCGCAGATGGACATGAACGTCCGGATGCCCGACTCGCTGCCCGTGGGCCTTCCTTCGACGCTGCTGCAACGCCGTCCCGACGTGCGGCAGGCCGAGCAGAACCTCAAGGCGGCGATGGCCTCGGCGGGCATGGCCTATGCCGACCGGTTCCCGCGGCTGACGATCTCGCTGACGGGAGGGCTCGAAAACGACGCGCTCAAGGGACTGATCAATTCGCCCTTCTCCTACGCCGCCGGCAACCTCACCGCGCCGCTGTTCGCCTTCGGATCGAAGCGTGCGAAATACCGCGCGGCGCTGGCGGCCTACGACCAGGCGCGGCTGGCCTACGAACAGAAAGTGCTGGAGGTTTTCCGCGAAGTGAACGACGCCGTGACGGCCTACCGCAACATGCGCAGGACGGCCGAACTGAAATTCAACCTCAAGGAGGCGGCCCGGCAATACGTCGTGCTGGCCAAATTGCAGTATATCAACGGCGTGATCCGCTACATCGACGTGCTCGACGCCCAGCGGAAGTTCTTTGACGCACAGGTCGAGGAGAGCAAGGCGGTGCGCAACGAGCACCTCGCGCTCGTGGGGTTGTACAAGGCCCTCGGGGGCGGGTGGCAGCCGTCGGATGCCGAAAAAAAGGGTTGACCGTGATGGTCAACCCTTTTTCTTCCCCAGTTTGGCCCGGATGCGGCTCAACGACTGCGGCGTGATCCAGAGGTAGGAGGCGATGTGCTTCAGCGGCACGTATTGCAGCAGTTCGGGGCTTTCCTCCATCAGCGTCCGGTAGCGCTCCTCGGCCCGCGGAGCGCCGCCCGAGAGCATCCAGTTTTCGAGCGCCAGGAACTGCTCCTCGAAAAGCCTCCTCCCGAAATTGGCCGCTCCGGCCGATCGGGCGAAAAAGGCCTCCAGGTCGGCTTTGGAGATGCCGTAAAGTTCAGCGTCGCACATCGCCTCGATGGAGATTTTCGAAACCTCGTTGCCCACGTAGCCCCACGTCGAAAAGAGCGCCTCGCCCTCGCCGGCGAACCAGACCGAGACATCCGCGCCGTCGTCGAGATAGTGTCCCAGCCAGATGCCGCGGCTCACGACGTAGAAATCGGAATTCCGCTCGCCCTGACGGACGACGCACTCCCCCTTGCGGAACACGCGCCGTTCCATCAGTCCGATCAGCCGCAGGCAGTCCGCCGCAGGCAGGTTGTATTTCCTGCTGAATTTCTCGATAAACGCCTCCATGCCTTACAGGTTTGAGGCCGTAAAGATAGCACAAAAAACAAATTTCCGGTTTCGTTTCAGCGGCAAAGCCACGCTGCGACCCTCCTAAAACGCGCTTTTTAAGCGGGTCCGCCCGTAAATCGCCGCAACGACCGCGAAGGTGAGCGCCTCGGCCAGCGGCACGGCCAGCCAGATGCCCTCCACACCCAACAGCAGGGGCAGGCCGAAGAAACACGCCGCCATGAAGACGAATCCCCGCAGGACGGTCACGGCCATCGCCGGACGGGGCCGCTCGACGCTCTGGAAATAGCCGATCGAGACGATGTTCACCGCAAAGAAAACGAATCCCGAAGCGAACAACGGAAGCCCCCGGACGGCAATCGCACAGGCGGGGCAGGAGCTGTCGATGAACATGGCCACGATCCAGCGGCTGAACAGCGCCGTAAGGCCGAAGAACCCCAGTCCGGCCGCCACGGCCGTCAGGAGCGCCAACCGGAAGGCCTTGCGCACGCGCGCGCCGTTTCCCGCACCGAAATTGTAGCTCAAAATCGGCTGGGCCGACTGCCCGATGGCGTTGTAGACCATGAAGATGATCGGGAAAAAGTAGCAGGCGATGCTGAACGCCGCCACGCCGTCCTCGCCCAGATAGCGGATGAAAACGTAGTTCCCGGCGAACATCATCATGGCGATGGCCCCCTCGCAGAGGAAGGTCGAAAGCCCCAGCCGGCACATGTAGCCCACATTGCGGAGGGTCAGGCGCATGCTCTTGCGGCTCGTCTTCACACGGCACAGGCGCACGACGTTGCGGCGGCGTCCCAAGTAGCCGAGGATCATCCCCGCACCCACGATATAACCGAGGCTCGTGGCCAGCGCCGCACCCGTCATGCCCCAGCCGAGGATGAAGATGAAAACGTAGTCCAGCACGATGTTGATGACCGCCGGAACGGCGTTGCAAAGCATCGCGTAGTTGGGCGACCCGTCGAGCCGGATGAAGAACATACCCGAGCTTAACAGCGCGCTGAAGGGCAGGAACGGCGCGAACCAGTGCATGTACTCCACGGCCAGCGGAAGGAGCCGTTCGGAGCTGCCCAGCAGCAGGGCCACCTCACGGGCGCAGGAAGTGATCAGGAAGCTGTACGCCGCCAGAAGGAGCGACGACACCGCAACGGCCTGCGTGACGTTGATGCGCGCCGCCTTGACCTTCCCCTGCGCAAGGTGGATCGACGCCACGACCGACGCCCCGACGCCGAACATCAGTCCGACGCCCGTGCTGATGAGGAACAGCGGCGCGGTGATGTTGACGGCGGCCAGCGCGTCGCTGCCGATGCCGCGTCCCACGAAAATCCCGTCGGTGATCACGAAAACAGCCGAGAAAACCATTCCCAGAACGGTGGGGATCAGCAGTTTCCGAAAAAGCTTCGGAATCTCCATGCTGCCGAAATCAATACTGTCTTTCATCGCATTCGTTTTTTCGAGTGCAAAGATACTCGCTTCCGGCCGGGCGAAAGTTAACATTTGGTAAAAAAAGCCCCTCCCGACGGGAGGGGCCTCGCAAGCCGGAATCAGAGCGTACCCTGCTTGAGCTGCTCGACGAAACGGTCGATGCGCCGCAGCTGCTGCGGAATCTTGATCGACTGCGGGCAGTGCGACACGCACTGGTTGCAGCCGATGCAGTTGTCCTCGTTAACACCGATGCGATGGTTCTTTGGATCAAAGAACAAGGCACCCGTGGGGCAGGCCTTGGCGCACGGGGCATCCTCGCAGTGATGGCAAGCCACCGGTGCGGAGATCTCGTACGTACGCGTCACGCGCAGGCGTGGCGCGGCGATGGTACCGGGAATATCGTGGGCCTCGATGCCCGCCGCCATGCAGGTTTGGCATCCAATGCAGCGTGAAGAATCAGCCACGACTCGTTTATTGCCCATGTTGTTCACTCCCTCCTGAATCCCATGCCGGAGAGACCCTGTCGACGTTGCCCCGGACCGCCCGTGGTCCGGCGCCGGCGTATCGAGCGCATGCGGCGAAACAGGCACTTCGATAGAATTCCTCCAACGATATACAGGTTAAATATACGCAGTTGCAGGTGGCAAACTTGAGCATAAGCCCTGCAATACGGGTGTATTGCAGGGGTTTTGGCAGGTTGGAATTATTCTCGATAGGATATAAAGGTGAGTGTATTACATGCGTACGCCCAAGAAAGATTTCACGCTCATTTCTGAAGGAAGTAGTACGTTTGTAATATCGTTTACACTCAATTACTCTAGTGCAATAAAGTAGTGGTTGTAAGATTGGCTATTATTAGCCAATGCTGTATTTGACTATTCAAATTGCACGCTCATTAAGGGAGGCCAGTGATGTCATCGACTCAAAAACGAGCCATCCTGCAGGTGCGCATTCGCGAGGAAGACAAGCAGCATGCCGAGCGTCTCTACGACGCCATGGGCACATCGCTCGCCGAGGCCGTGCGCCTTTTTGTCGCGCAGAGCATTCTCATGCGCAAGCTCCCCTTTCAGCCGGTCGCCGTGCGCTCAAAGGACGGCACCGCCGCCTATGGATCGCTCAAAGCATATGGGGACCCCAATCGCCGCTCCGAGGAGCGCAATGCCTGGATTGAGTATCTTGCCACAGAAAGCGACGATTCGATTTTGGGTCCCGAGGAAGTAGATATCCATGAGTAGCACCATCATCGACGAGACCGTCATACTACGTTCCCTGCTGGACGACGACGAAGTTCTGTCACCGCGCGCCGCCAAGGTCATCGCCACGCGCACCGCTCGTGTCTACCCCGAAATCATCACGCGCGTCGTGGTCACGCTGCGCGACGTCTATAAGGTTCCCCGCGTTGAGATTGCCGCGGCCATGAAAAGGCTGCTCGATGACGTCATGGTCG
>ERZ780177.361-NODE-361-length-51508-cov-11.431501_pt1 | contig 51508 bp, 44 predicted proteins | sample MGYA00510973_ERZ780177 | MGnify/ENA primary metagenome ERZ780177 (study PRJEB29588, sample SAMEA2144396) | human gut metagenome | biome: human gut; feature: human-associated habitat; material: faeces | place: Denmark | collected 2008/2010 ...
TTATATTAAGAATTAAGGAGATTAGTATGGATAAAATTGCAGTTTTAATTCCATGTTATAATGAAGAACTTTCTATAGTAAAAGTTATTCAAGATTGTCATAGATATATACCTGAAGCTAAAGTGTATGTTTATGATAATAACTCAACAGATAAATCAGTAGAATTAGCAAACCAAGCAGGTGCAATTGTAAGACATGAATATCAACAAGGCAAAGGCAATGTTGTTAGAAGAATGTTTAGAGAAATTGATGCCATGTGTTATATCATGGTTGATGCTGATGATACATATGATTTATCATCTGCTCCAAAGATGATTGATTTAGTCTTAAAGCACAACGCTGATATGGTTGTAGGAGATAGACTCTCATCTACATACTTTACCGAAAATAAAAGACCATTTCACAATTTTGGCAATAGTTTAGTTAGATTTTCTACCAATCATGTTTTCCACGGTAATATTCGTGATGTTATGACAGGCTTTAGAGCTTTTAGTTATCAATATGTTAAATCGTTCCCATGCTTATCTAGTGGATTTGAAATTGAAACAGAAATGACGATATTTTCACTTGATAAAAAGATGCAACTTGAAAATGTTGTTATTCAATATAAAGATAGACAAAAAGGAAGCTTTTCAAAACTTAATACTGTAAGTGATGGAATTAAAGTAATGCTTACAATAGCAAGATTAACAAAGTGTTATAGACCAATGTTTTACTATGGAATATTAGCTTTATTATCATTTATCGTTGGATTAGCTTTTGGTATTCCAGGAGTTTTAAAAGCAACAGGAGTTAATTTCTCATCTTATATTCTTATAGGAATCGGTGCATTGTTTATTTTAATAGCTTTCTTACTATTGATTACTGGATCAATGTTAAAAGTTCAGCATATTAAAGAAAAGCAATCATTTGAACATACTCTTTACGAGATTAATCAAGATTATAAAAAACATATTAATTCTAAATAAATAACAGCGCTCATAGAGCGCTTTTTTAGTCTATATTTATAAAAAGTTATATTATTTTGTCCCTTTTTAATATTTTTTATCTAAAAACCTTAGCTTTTAAGTAGGTATAAATAATACTTAAATCAATAAAGAGTAATATTGTAATTGTCAATAATTTTGTGTAGTGTTTATAGGTCAAAAATTTTGGATTTATTACCTTTAAATTGTAAAGAAATTAAAATTTGTTAAAAAAGTGAGCAAAACATATTAAAACTTACGGTTATATATAGTGAAGGGGATAAGTATACGCTTTAAATTTTACTTATAGTTATTGAATATTATTTATAACTTTCTTTTCAGTAAGTATATTGCTTGCTATTGCAACGAGTATTAGTGATACAAGTGGAATTATAAAACTATTTGAATATGGCGATGTATTATAGTGTCCCCAGAAAGATGTGTAGTGGAATAATAATCCATTAACATCTTCGCCAGTTAATCCATCAAATCTTACAAATATATAATCGAAGCAAATTATAGTACTAATTATTAATACAAAGATAATAACTTTAAATAATGGCTCTATCACTTTTTTGTTATCGCTATATTTATCGAATAATTTAGATATAGTTATAAATGTTGAAAAAGCCATTATTGGGAATATATCGAGATTATATCTTACACATATTCCTGCATAACTAGCAGTTATAGTACTGATTATTAAGCTAGCAATAGGAAGAAGGATAATACTTGATTTAATATAGTTATCTTCTTCTTTTCTAAAGCATAATGGAATAGCAAAACAAACTAAGAATATAGGTGCAAAGAAAAGACCTATTGTGTAAGAAGTATATGGATGAGTTTCCATACCTATATAATAGTAAGAAGCATCAAAGAAAGGCATACCATTTGTGGAATTACAAAAAGCTGGTAGTTGTAAATAGAAATGGAAAATAGCACTTATTAAAGCTTTGCTGCTGAAAGGTAAATTTGTTTGATCAGTAACTGTCAATTGATATGATTGACCAAATTCAAAGAAAGAGTTAAATCTTGCTTTGTTAAAAAGCATTACTCCTATAGCCCCGACGATTACTATTGCAAAACATGGGATAAACTTTATAATATTTTTCTTCCAAGCTTTGTTTTCAAAAAGCATTTTAAGGTATAAAGGAGCTAAAAATATAAAGGTTACAATTAAGTTTGGACGACTTAAAACAAGTAAAACGATAGTTACAGCTGATAGTGTTAAATATGTTATTCGACTATTTGTTTTGGAGTTATAAGCTTTTAAAACAAAGAAGAAAGTTAAGAACATATTGGCTATACCATATGCGTATGGAATGTGGTAAATTCCTTCAACATAATATCCTGTTTTATAAGATGTTATATAGAAAGTTAAAGATAAAGATATGCTACATAATAAAAGAAAAACAGTAAATTTGAGGTTGTTTTTCTTTGTGAAGGCTTTGACTGCTTCAATTTCAGCTAACAATAAGCCAAATAGTGAGATTATCATTCCCATTTGTTGTATGCTAGCTATGCTTGGAATATATCCTCCAGAAATATAGTAGACTGGTAGCATAAATAAAATGACAGGAGCTATTCCATAATAGCAATAATATTTTCCATTATAGAAGGCGTGATCCCAATAATATGGAATGCCATTTCTACTATTTGTATCATAAGGATTTGGTAAAGCTATTAATCTATCATCAACAGGCAAATCCAAACTAAGTCTATTTTTCATAATAGCATCAAATTGTTGAAAATAAATATTGGAATTTTGAATATCTATTGAACTATACTGAACTAGGAATTTATTCTTAAAAATAAACAAAACTGATATTAAATAGGCTAATAATGTAATGCCAAAAATGCAAAGCACTCCATATTCTAATTTCTTATAACTACTATCATTATTTTTGAGCGATTGACCAAATTTTTTGCTTATAGTAGGTAAGAAAACAATAAGTGATAATAGTGATATAATACAAATTTGTCTTATAGCGTTAAATGCAAATGGCATTTGTGCATTTAAAGTTATACTCTTTAAATATAAGTCTGGATTTTTAAAGTATTTATCTTCGTGATCATTTTTAATATTAAATCTTATTTGAAGGGATTGGGTCTCCCCTACTCTTCCAATATCCATATAATTATAAAGATCTGTTTTAGGGTTTGTTAAAAATGAGAATTCTTGTGAACTTGTTTTAAAATATGTTTCGATGTTGAGACTAACATTATTAAAAGTAAAGTAAATGTTCTTAAGTGTAATATCAGTAGTATCTATTGTAATAGTTCCGTCGCTCGGAATATATATAAGACCTTCATCTGTTAATTTAGCGCCATTAGATAATTTAATTTTTTCTGAAGTTAAAGATATTGTTTCTTTTTTATAGTGTTGATTGAATCCTTGAAAATTGAAATACGATACTTCCAAAATGAAGCTAATTATAAATATTCCAAGAAGTGCAAATCTAGAGCTTTTATACTCTTTATTTTCTTTTTTAACAACTTTTTTATATAGAGTTTCTAAGTTAATTACTTTAACTAATATATAGTTAAAAAAGTTAATAGGTAACAAATTTACATGTGACGTATGTGGAAAAACAATATGTATTATTCCCAATGTTATTACGCTAATTATAAAATATGATATAAAGTCAAAGAGCAAATTAAACGATAATATTTCTTTAATTGTCTTCTTTTTAAAAATTATGTAATAAGCATTTTCTATTAAGGCAAATAATATAAAAAAAGGAAGTGTTATAGCTAGATCTATTAACATATTCTTCTCCTTTCAAAGCCAATAATAATAGTATACCATTATTTATAATAAATAAAAAACATTCTATAAAAAGTATTTTTGTGGACAATTAAAAACTACTATTTATATATTAAACACTTTAAGGTTATTTTCTTGTTTGTTGTATTTCTTCTAGATGGCTTAAATAATAAATGCTCCAGTCGTAACTTTTTAAAAATTCTCCTTTAAACACTGTTAAGTCTTTACCATCTAAAAAGTTCCAATAATCGCAATCGATATTTTTAGATATTAAAGATAGTTCTCCTCTATTTGAAACGACACACTCAAAATCAATTTCTTTAAGAGTTTTATGCAATCTCCATACGGCATCCCTATAAAGTTTCTTTGATTTTTCTAAATCGTGATCAGGCCATAGTTGAGATATAGCATCATACATTGTTAGGCCACGCTCTCTATAAACTAATAACAGTGCAAATAATTCTTTTGCTTTACTTGAAGAAAATAATATTCTTTCATTATTAATATAGCAATCAAAGGTATCAAACATATTTACTTTTAATATTTTTATTTCGTTAGGAAGAGTTCTTATAATTTTTGAAACATCTTCTTTACTGTATGGTTTATATATAAATCCTACTACGTTATTTTTTATATTTTTATCTATATCGTTAATTGTTATTGTTAATCCAGTTATAAAAACAATTTTTGTTTTTGGCTTAATTTTTAAGATCTTTTTTGCTAATGAAATACCATCGATATTAGGCATTCGTATATCTAAAAAAGCTGAATCAATATGATTATTTGTGACGTAATTTAATATTGCTTCTTCATTATCTTGAAAAAACTTGTACTCTAAACCATTTTCGTGAATTATTTCATTTAAAAATACAAAAAGTGCACTTATTTCATCATCGACAATTAGTAGCTTCATTACTTCTTTTCTCCTTCTTTTTTAAATCTTATTGATACTTTTGTTCCTTTTCCAACTTCACTTTCAATTTCTGTTTTGACTTCTTTCTTTAAAATTTTAAATCTTTCAAAGGCGTTTTTAATTCCACAAGATGTAGATTTTATTTTGCTAGTGTCAAAGCCTACTCCATTATCTATAATTTCTAAAAATATATATCCGTTTTTATAGTATGATGAAATTTCTATATATCCGTCTTTTTTAAAAGTGGTTTTGGCATACTTTATGGCGTTTTCGACAAATACTTGAATAGCTAAGACTGGAACAGTAAATTCGTAATAATCTATGTTATAAACAATATTTAAATCTTCACTACGTTTTATTTGTTCTAAATTTATGTAGTTTTCAATATTAGTTAATTCCTGCTCAAAAGGTATTAAATCGTTATTAATTGATTCAATATTTAATCTTAAATATTTGGCAAAAAGATTAAGAGTTTCATCTCCACTTTTTAAATCTTTATGATACATATCTTTTATAGTAGTAAGTGAATTGAAAACAAAATGGGGATTAATTTGTTGACGAAGAAGTAATGTTCTCATCTTTTCTTCTTTTTCTTTATATTCTTGAGCTTTTAAATCGTTTTTATCAGTTCTTAAAATGAAGGCGATATAAATTGATAACCAAAGAAGTATAACTACAATCATAAAAACAGTAGGTAAGAAAAAGAACTTTATTTTATATAAATCCTGACTCAGAATTGCAAAAGTTTCTAAACCGGTTATAACAAATAGTATTCCTGTAGTTAGGCAAAAAGTTGCATCAATTTTATTTTTAGAGAAAACGTTTAATACAATTTTTAGCAATAAAAGTAACTCGATAGGAATGTAAAATAAATATGATAAATAGCTATATTTAGTTGTTAAATGCATGGCTATATATGATGCGGTAGACATTAAAGAAAAAGATAAGATAGTCATAACTTCTTTGTTGTTTAATTTACAATATTGATAATTATAAAAGTAAAATAAAGAAAGAATTGTTAGGTGAAAAAAGGCAAAATTAAATATTTCTAATAATGTATGATTTAAAGAAATATCATAATTTAATTCTAAAACTCCTTGAATATCCTTTGTAGTTGAATAATAAAGCAAAAAACAAAGCGATGTGAAGAAAGTGTGAATAGTTGAATCTGATATTTTGGCATAAGATAAAATTTCAACGATATTTATAACAGCTAAAAAGGCAAGTATAATTGCGACATAAGCTGCTAAATTACTTTTATATGCAAAAATTGGTTCGTGTTTATTTAATATAAATGACACAGTTACACCAACTGCAGTAATAACAATTTCTAATATTAATATGGTTAAATAAATTCTTTTCGACATTTGTTTATTACCTTGACCTTTTGAGTATAGCATATATTTGATTTTCATAGTCACTATTTTTTTATTTGATTTATTTTGAACGTTTATTTTTGCACTTAAAAGTATTGTTTCAATCACTAATGAGCAAAAAAGCATGCTTAATACGCAAAAACAAACAAAAACTTTAATAAATTTAAAAATAATTGACAAATCTTTGTTTATTTATAGTAGAATATAGTTGTTAGATTTACTAACAGGAGGAAATATAGATATTTATGTCAGTAAAAGTAGCTATTAATGGTTTTGGCCGTATTGGTCGTTTAGCTTTCAGACAAATGTTTAACGCTGAAGGCTATGAAATCGTTGCAATTAACGATTTAACAAGCCCAAAGATGCTTGCTCACTTATTGAAGTATGACTCAGCTCAAGGCAGATATGCTTTAGCCGACAAAGTCACATGCTCTGAAGATGGAGCAGAAGAAGGTTGGATTGCTGTTGACGGACACAAGATTAGAATCTATGCCGAAAAAGATGCAAACAACTGCCCATGGAAAGAATTAGATGTTGATGTCGTCTTAGAATGTACAGGTTTCTACTGCTCTAAGGAAAAATCAATGGCACACATCAATGCTGGTGCAAAGAAGGTTGTTATCTCCGCTCCAGCTGGAAAAGATTTAAAGACAATCGTTTATGGTGTCAACCACGAAACATTAACAGCTGATGATCAAATCATCTCCGCTGCTTCATGTACAACTAACTGCTTAGCTCCAATGGCTAAGGCTTTAAATGATTATGCTCCAATCCAATCTGGTATCATGTTAACAGTTCACGCTTACACAGGTGACCAAATGGTTCTTGATGGTCCACACAGAAAAGGCGATTTAAGAAGAGCAAGAGCTGCTGCAGTTAACATTGTTCCTAACTCAACAGGTGCTGCTAAGGCAATCGGTTTAGTTATCCCAGAATTAAACGGTAAATTAATCGGTTCTGCACAACGTGTTCCAGTTCCAACAGGTTCAACAACATTATTATTTGCAGTTGTTAAAGGACATGACATCACAGTTGATTCAGTCAACGCTAAGATGAAGTCAGTCGCTAATGCTTCCTATGGTTATACAGAAGAATTATTAGTTTCATCTGATATTGTCGGTATGACATATGGATCATTATTTGATGCAACTCAAACAATGGTTACTAAAGTTGATGACGATACATATGAAGTTCAAGTTGTTTCATGGTACGACAATGAAAACTCCTACACTTCACAAATGGTTCGTACAATCAAGTACTTCGCTGAAAAGTGCTAATTAATTAAACCAAAAAATATGGCGTGATAATTCACGCCATTTTTATTTGCAAATATTAATTTATTTTATAAACATGTGTATCAACATCGACATGTTCGATAGCTAATTTTAAGCATGCAATTAATTTATTTATCTTTTTTGCTGCGTTAATAGAGTATTTAATTAAGTTATTGTTACTGGCTTTTAAGTAATCGTACATTGCCTCGCCATAAACGATAACTTTTTTATTTTTAAGTTGATCTTGAATCATTTCTAATTGAACAAAAGAAGAAATGAAATATGTATTTTTATTGTTTGCTAATATTTCGCTTTTGATTGTTGATGAGTTTATATCGTAGTGTAGTAAAACATAGTCGCTTAAATAATATTTTTCTCCAATGTTATTTATGTTAGAGCTTATTTCGAAAATCCATGGTTCATGAACGTGTGTATCGAGACCAATAACAGGTATAAAATTGTTGCTACACACAACTATAAAATCATCTTCAGAAAAGTCTATACAAATAATTGCATCGACAAATTGAACTTCTTTTGATATAACTCCAGCAAGCATAATACTGTGATAGCCATTTAATGCTAGTGCTTCAACAACTTGACTGACAAAATTAATCTTATCTGATGATGCAAGCGGAAAGCTACTTTTTCCAATATATAATCCAATACAATTCGTTTTTCCAGTAGCTAACGCATTAGCTATTGTATTTTTTTGATAGCCTAAAATTGAAGAAACTTGAATAATTTTCTTTCTAGTTTCTTCATTTATTTTTTGCCTTGGATCGTTATTTAATACATATGAAACTGTTGCTGTTGAACAACCTACTTCTTTAGCTATATCGGCTAATCTTACTTTTGCCATTATTAATCACCTGTATTATTATAATAAAAAACATATTTTAATCAAATATAAATTATTTAAAAATTTAAGTAAGATTAAGTAATATTTTAAAGTTAATAACGCATAAAAAATAATTTGTAAGCGATAACAATTTGTGTTGACAACTATATTTAGTTGCTTTATAATGAAAATAGCTTAAGCGATTAAGCATGAGAAAATATGAAAGGAATACGTAAATTTTTCGTTGGTGCAGTTGTTCTAGCATGCACCATGGGAGTAACATCGTGTACTCACAATGAGACTAAATCATATGAAGTTAAATTCTATGATGACACTACTGTTCTAAAGACTGAAAAAGTTAAAGATGGTGAAACAGCTACTAACTGGACACCAACAAAGGAAGGGTTTGAATTTGTTGATTGGTATGCAACACCAAATTTCAAATTTGCTTACAAGTTTGAACCAGTTCACCAAAACACATCAGTCTATGCTTTGTTCCAATCTACCCAAGTTGTAGAAGATACACGTAGTTGGGCGATTGTTGGATCTGGTACAAGTAAGGTTCTTTCTACATCTGGATTTGGAAATACCATTAATGCTGAACACTTACTTACTAAAGCAGATAAGAAAAATGAATTTTCTATTACTTTAGACTTAGAAGTTGGTGATGAATTCCAATTTGCAATTAATTCAAATTGGGCAAACCAAAGAGGTGGCGGTTATTTAGAAACCACATCAAAAGATGGCACTGAATACTTTGAAATTAAAGGATCACACTTATCTACTAATACTAAAAAGTGTAATATTGGTGTTTTAGTTTCAGGTAACTATACATTAACTTTGTCTACTAACCCAGGTGATGACTATTATGATACTAAAGATGCTTATTACACAGAAGAAAACAAAGAAAGTTTCAATTACAACGACTTTGATAAGATCACATGGGTAAGAAATGGTGATGTTAAAGAAGTTGTTGATACTGTTTATGATTTATATGTTAAAGGTAATTTAGTTACTGGCTGGCAACATAATACTGATCCAGAATACAAAATGGATTACGATCCAAAGACAAAGACATATACTTATACTCATCAATTCTACGATTATGATGAATTTATGTTCTATTCTTTAAATGGTGATTCGATTTCTGATGGCCTTGGACCAGTATCAATAAAATTCGGCCAAGTCGACATCGAAAATTCCACAGATAAAATTACTGGTGATAAAGCCAAAGATAGTAACTTCCAAACAATGGCTAATGGTACATATACATTTACTTATAGTTTAGAAACAAGAGTTTGTGTCGTTACTTATGATCCGACATTTACATTAGAATATACACCTAACACACAATGGTACATTGTCGGTGGCGGTTCTTCAGAATTACTCTCTATTTCTAACTGGGGTAGAAAAAACTTAGATGAACGCTTCTTATTAAAACCAGTTGAAGGTGAAACATTAAAGTACTATATCACATTAGATTTACAAGCTAACGATGAATTCCAAATTGTTAAAGATGGCCAATGGGGATTAGCTCACAGTTTCTCATTTGTTCAAAACCCAGTAGTTGATGGAACAACATACTTCACAGATTCTGGTAATATCCAATGTAAAGTCTCTGGTAACTATACTTTAACATTGAATGTTAGCGATACTTCAAAACGCTTTGATACAATTACTTGGGTTAGAAACGGTGATGTTTTATCACAACCAGTAAAAACTATTGACGTTTACTATAAACTTTCTTCAAATAACGATTGGGAACCAGTTTTAATCGACTCAATTTTATCTAATGCTGAAGTTAAAGTTACATTAAAATTAGAAGAAGGCGATAAGCTTTGCTTTGTCTATACAGATAATGGCCAAAAAATTAATGCAGTTTATCCAGGAAATTTAATCCGTTATACAGCTATTGGTGAAGCTAAAGACGATAACGCAAATGCTAACTTCTCAACAAACGCCGATTATAACTTTGTTTGTGACGTTGCTGGTAAATACGAATTTACTATCGATTATTCTACAGGTACACCAGTTGTCAATACAACATTAATTCCTGAAGCTACTAGTTATGAAGTTATCATTAAAGGTAGTATGACTGGTTGGGCTAATTCAGACAGAATCGCTTCTGAAGGCGATGTCGTAACATTTAATTATACATTTGCAGAAGGTGATGAATTTGGCTTTGCTTGGTTTGATGCTACAACTACAACTTCATATGGAAACTGGATTGGTACAAATTGCTTAGGAACTGAAGGTGATGCAAATAGCGTTTTCTCAGGCGAAAACAACTTTAAATGTACACAAGCCGGTACTTATACAATTAAAATTACAAAGACAAGTGATGGTACAGTCTCTGTTAATTTCTACAATATTTAATTAAGTAATTATCGATTAAAGAGCCATTATATTATGGCTCTTTAATTCGATTTTAAGGAGGATTATTAGATGAATCAATATGCAGTTTTTCATTCTATTGAATCAGCATATTCTTTCTCTTTAAATAAGAATCAAGTTATTTTACGTATTAGAGTAGATAAGAAAGATAATATTTCACATTGCTATTTACTTTATAATGTTAAGCATAAGTTTTTCTTAAAGAGAAAAGAAAAAGAATTGATAAGAAAATACGAAGATGATTTATATGCTTATTACGAAATTAAACTATTTTTAAAAGAATATAGTTTAGCTTACATATTTCACTTTGTTTCTAAAGGCAAAGATTATTATTATTCATCAGATGGATTATGTGAAAATTATCAATTTGAAACATCTTATTACAACTTTTTCCAAAACGCTTTTATAAACGATATTGATATTCAAAACGAAGTATCGTGGACTAAAGATGCTGTTATATATGAAATCTTTGTCGATCGTTTTTATAGAAGTAAATATGATCAAAACGATGAATATATTAATTTAAAATGGGGAGAAATTCCTAATCCAAAATCTTTTGCCGGTGGTACTTTAAACGGTATAAGAGAAAAATTAGGGTATTTAAAAAGATTAGGAGTAAATACAATATATTTAACTCCTATATTTAACTCTATATCTAATCATAAATATGACACTAAGGATTATTATGAAGTTGATGACCAATTTGGTTCTACAGTAGCTTTTAGAAAACTCGTCGATGAAATTCACAAGTTGAATATGAGAGTAATTCTGGATGGCGTATTTAATCATATATCTTCTGAAAGTGAAATATTTAAAGATGTTATCAAAAATGGTAGAAATTCTAAATATTATAATTGGTTTATTATTTATGATGATGATTTGAATAAAGAAAAATACGAGAAGTTTGCTTCTTGTGGATATATGCCTAAACTAAATACTTCTAATATAGAGGTACAAGACTTTATTTGTAACATTGGAAAGTATTATGTTAAAGAATATCATATTGATGGATGGAGACTTGATGTCTCTGATGAAGTAAGTCATCAATTGTGGAAAAGATTTAGAAAAGAAATTAAAGAAATTAATAACGATGTATTGTTGACAGGTGAAAACTGGCAAGATGCTACTCCATACTTACATGGTGATGAATTCGATGGAATAATGAACTATTCCTTTACAAGATATGTAAACGACTACTTAGCTTTTAACAAATTAGATTCTGTTCAATTTAAAAATAAATTAGAAAACTTACGATTAAGATATAAAACACAAGTTACAAATATGAATTGGAATTTATTAGATTCACACGATACATATAGATTCTTTACACAGGTAGATAAAAATAAAAATAGAGCGCTTATCGGTGCGGCTATTCAAATGTTCTATCAAGGTATTCCTTGTGTATATTATGGCGATGAACTTCCACTTGAGGGTGGATATGATCCTGATTGTCGTCGTTGTATGGATTTCACTTTGGCAAATAGAAACAATCCATTCTATAATATTTATAGAAAATTAATTAATTTAAGAAGTAAAAATAAAACTATTAAATATGGTGAACTTAGATTGTATGTCGAAGATGATTTACTTGTATTTGAAAGAACATATAGAAAAAGAAAATTAAAGTTAATCATTAATATGACTAACAAGGATAAATCAATAAATATAAATTCGAATTTGATATCGAATGAATTTGAATCTGGAATATTAAAAAACGAAGGATTCGTTATAAGTTTTGAAAAAGAATAGGAGAAATTGATTGTATGAAAAAATTAATTCTTGCTTTATCATTAGGCTTACTTTTACCGCTAAGTGCTTGTGGGTCAAATTCTGGCAACGGTGGTCAAGACACAGTTTTTTCAAAGTTTGATGGAAAACTTGAAAACGGAGCGGTTTTAAGAATTTTAGAAAACGATACCGCTGTAAAACAAGGCTATCTTAAAGAGCTTATTGCTGGCTTTAATGAAAAATATAAAGAATATAACATTACTGCTGTCGATGCCAATATGGATGAGTATTCTGACTTGGAAAATGACGGACCATATGGATATGGACCAGATGTTTTATACCAAGCAAACGACTCTTTAATGAAATATGTTTATGGAAAACACATCATGCCTATTCCAGTTGACAGATTAGAGTGCTACTCTAAAGTCGATCAAAACGCTTGGAACGCTTATAAATCAACAGTAAGTGGTACTGAATATACTTTCGGTGTGCCAATTAATATTCAAGCTTCTTTAATGTATTATAGAGAAGATTTATTACCTGAGAATAACGATAAAAACAATAACGGAATTCCAGATATGTTAGAAAACTGGAGTAATTTATATAAATACTCTAAAGAAATACACGAAAACAATAGCAGTAAATATGGATATATGAAATCTTTAGACGATTTCTATTTTGCTTCAGGATATTTGTTCTCTTATGGTTGATATATATTTGGAAATAACGGCAAAGATTCAAACGATATTGGATTAGATAAATCTGAAGCCTATAAGGGAGTTAAAGTTTTAAGACAACTCGCTTCTATTATGAATGAGTCTTGTATTGATAATTCTGTTACTTTAAATCAATATTCAAAGTTGGCTCAAGGTGAATATTTTGCTACTATGACTACTCCTGATGTTAAGTCGCTATTTTTAGACGAAATGTCACTAGAGTATCAAAAATCTGGATTATCTAAATCTGAAGCCGATAAAAAAGCTAATGATAATTTAAAACAAATTGCTGTTCCAAAATTACCAGCTAGTGGAGATTTAAATGATACTACTGGCGAAATGATTGATATGAAAACTATGGGTGGTATAAACGGATATGCTATTTCATCTTATACTAAATATCCAAATGCTGCTTTGGCTTTCTTAGACTATGCTTCTTCTTATGAAATGGTTAAAAGAAGACATGAAATTTTAGGAATAGCAACATGCCGTGAAGATTTGGCTAATGAAGGAGATTCGTTATCAAAAACATTATTTACACAATTAAAAGATAGAAAAATTGAGATTATGCCATCTATTCGTGAAACATCTCAAATTTGGACTCCAGCTGGAACGCTATGCAAGGATATTGCTAATGATCCATATCGTTCGATAAGTGAACAAAAGTATTTAACAGATGATTCTATAAAGAATAAGTTATCAGAGGTTTGTAAACAAATTTATGAAGCAATTCACGCTCTTCAATAAAATAGGAAGTAAACTTGAAAGTTTCTTTAGTTCTATTTATGACAAACTTTTGGAACTTAGATTAAAGTTTATAGCTTCTTCATCAAAAACTAAGGCCTCATTCTTTGTGATGGGACTTGGACAAATTTTATATAAGCAATACATTAAAGGAATTTTGTATTTGCTTAGTGAAATAGGTTTTATATTGTTCTTTGTTTTAAAGGGCGGAGAATTAATATATGGGTTCTTTACTTTAGGATTGAAAGAAGCAGACCCATGGTTAGGAATTAAAGGTGACAACTCGGTTATTATGATGATTTTGGGCATCTTTAGTTTCTTGGTATTAATATTTTGGATCTATTTATATGTTTCAAATATCAAAGACGTATTCAATATAAATAGAATGGTTGATGAAGGAAAGGAAATTCCATCATTTAAAACATCGGTTAAAGAATATGTCGATAAAAAATTCTATAAAATAACTTTAGCTTTACCAATCATGTTTGTCTTGGTATTTAACATAATACCTATCATTTTTATGATTTGTATCGCTTTTACAAATTATGGTGGTGAAATTGTTCCACCAAAGCTAGTTGATTGGACTGGCTTTGCTTCATTTGAAAAGGTCTTTTCGTTAAACGGAATATTACCAACTTTAACAAAAATATTAGGATGGAATATATTGTGGGCTTTTTCTTCAACGTTTTTAAACTATTTCTTAGGCTTAGGTTTGGCTTTATTATTGAATAAGAAAATAGTTAAAGGAAAAGCTATTTGGAGAGCATTTCCAATCCTTGCTTATGCAATTCCTGGATTTATTACCTTATGCGGCTTTAAATTTATGTTCTCTAATGGTGGCCCTATTAACCAAATAATTACTGCAAATGGTGGAAGTGTTATTCAATTCTTAGGATTAGATTCAAAGTGGATTGCTAGATTAATAGGTCTATTGGTTAATGCTTGGCTAAATATTCCAACAACTATGCTTTTAGCCACAGGTATTTTATCTAACATGAATACGTCGTGCTATGAAGCAGCAAAAATTGACGGTGCTAGTCCAGCAAAACAGTTTAAAGATTTAACTTTACCTTTTGTAGTTTTTGCTACGACTCCGACATTGATTTCTCAATTTGTTTCTAACTTTAATAACTTTGGTGTTTTCTACTTCTTACGTGGTGGACTTTATATGGATGGATATTTCAATGCATCTGATACTGATTTATTAATCAACTGGTTATATAACTTATCAATTGCTAATAACTACTATTCAATAGGTGCTGCTATTTCTTTAATTATATTTATTATAACTGGTGGATTATCGCTAATTGTGTACGTTAGAAGTAACGCTTATAAAAAGGAGGATACATATCGATGAAGAAAACAAAAAAAGTGAGTAAGACATTGGATATAATCTTTACTTATTTAATACTATTAGCTGTTTCTTTTATTTTCTTATTCCCATGCTTATGGTTGATATTAGCTTCTTTTTCCAAGAGCGGATCTATCTATTCTTTTAACGGATTCTTTCCAAAGGAATATTCATTAGATACATTTAAAAAATTGTTCTTAGACACGACTATGTATAACTTTCCAAGATGGTTTATCAACTCTCTTGTCGTAGGTATATTTTCATCTTTATTCGGTACTATTTTAGTTGTTTTAACAGCTTATGTTATTTCATTTTTCGAATTTAAAATGCGTAAACCATTAATGAAAATAACATTAGTCTTAGGAATGTTCCCATCATTTATGGGTATGGCAGCTGTATATATCTTAATGACACAATTTAAGATGGTTAATTCTTTATGGGGGTTAATACTTATATATTCTGCAGGTGCTCCAATGGGTTATCTCGTTCAAAAAGGTTTCTTTGATACTGTACCATCTTCAATTTATGAAGCGGCTAGAATTGATGGAGCTTCAAACGCTCATATATTCAAAACATTGATCTTACCAATATCTAAACCAATAATTGTTTATACAGCTTTGACATCTTTTACTTGGCCATGGAGTGACTTTATTCTTCCTAAGTTGTTATTAAAAGAAAAGTCGAATTATACTGTAGCAGTTGGCTTAATGTCACTAGGTGAAACAGAGTTTGCACGTTTTGCAGCTGGTTCAATTTTTATAGCTGTTCCTATTGTTATATTCTATTTCTTATTACAAAAGAATTTAGTCTCAGGTTTAACAAGTGGAGCTTCAAAAGAATAGGAGAAAAATATGGCAAATGTTAAATTAGAAAACGTTTATAAAATATATCCCAATGGTGCTAAAGCAGTTAAAGACTTTTCTTTAGATATTCAAAATGAGGAATTTGTCGTTTTTGTTGGGCCTTCTGGTTGTGGTAAATCTACTACTTTAAGAATGATTGCAGGCCTTGAGGACATAACAGCCGGAAAAATATATATCGATAACGTTTTAGTTAACGATTTAGAACCAAAAGATAGGGATATATCTATGGTCTTCCAAAACTATGCTTTATATCCAAATATGACAGTTTTTGAGAATATGGCCTATGGATTAAGATGTCATCACGTCAAGGAAGATGAGATTAAAGAAACAATAAATAGTGCAGCTGAAATTTTAGGCATAACAGACTATTTAAATAGAAAACCTAAAGAACTTTCAGGCGGTCAAAGACAAAGAGTTGCTTTAGGTAGAGCCATTGTTAGAAAACCAAAAGTATTTTTATTAGACGAACCACTTTCAAATTTAGACGCTAAGTTACGTGTTCAAATGAGAAGTGAAATTTCAAAATTACATGAAAAGTTAAAAACTACTTTTATTTATGTTACTCACGATCAAACTGAAGCTATGACTATGGGCAGCAAAATTGTAGTAATGAAAGATGGTATTATTCAACAAGTTGATACTCCTTTAAATTTATATAATCATCCTGTAAATACATTTGTAGCTACTTTTTTAGGCTCGCCACAAATGAACTTGTTAGAAGGAAAAATAATAAAAAGAAAAGATGAATTCTATTTTGTAAGTGGAGATCTTGAAGTATTAATTAACGAATCCATGCTTCTTCAAATGAAAAATTATAAAGAAGATATGGATGTTTATTTAGGTATTCGACCATCAGATATATCTTTATCTAATGAAGGATATAAGACTAAAGTTGAATTGATAGAGCAATTAGGTAATGAAACTATTCTCTATGTTAATTTGCCTGGCAAGGAAGATATGTCAATTGTCTCTAGCACTGAGAAGAATCTAAGAATAATTAATGGTGATGAAATAAACTTAAATTTTGATTTAAATCACATTCATTTATTTGATAAAGAAACAGGACTTTCTTTAGTACAAACAAATGTCATTAACGAAATTGATGGAGTTTTATACGACGCTTTTGGAAAAATTTGTTTAAACGATTTAGTTATTAACGATGAAAGAAAATCTCATTTTATAAAAGAAGATTTAAAAAATATCACTATAAAGATATCGTCAGATGATATTTCTTTCAATCCAATTGATGATAGCATCAGCGAAGAAGTTAAAATTAAAAAGATTGTTAAATACTTGTCTTATGATGTTGTGTTTGCAACGTTAAACAACGATAAACCAATAGTTATAAAAACGACAAAAAATGATTTGAAAGAAGGAGAACTTGTCAAAGTTTATATTCCTTTTGAAAAAGCTGAATATTACAAAGATAATGAAAAAGTATATTCTAAACTTTTAAGTAAAGATACTAAATGCTTGGATGTTAATTATAAAAAGACTCGTTCATCAATAATTCTTACTCTTCCTAAAGGCGTCAAGAGTAAAGAAAAACAATATTTAGTTGAAAAAAGAGAAGAAATTAATGATGTTTTAGTTTTAAAGCTTTTAGGAAATAAATCAAAAGATACCTTATTTGTCAAATTAGGATTAGTTGATTTGTTTGAAGGACAATTTGTTTTTATCAAATAGCTATTTGTTACCTCCCTCCACAAATAGATGTTTGAATAAATATGACTCTAAATTGAAAAAATTTAGAGTCTTTTTATTTATATAGAGTATTTGATTTGCATTTATTTTAATTTAGGGCCATATTAATAATGATTAATATGTTTTAATTTAAATAAACCTTGACATAAAGTATAGTTTAGGTGATATATAAACATGGATTTAATTAGAAGAGAAGTGGAATTATGAAGAAAAAAGTTATTCAAGAATTATTAGTAGGTGAAAGAGCCTTATTTCAGGCTAAGGATTTAAGTATATTTAATTGCACATTTGAAGATGGTGAATCTCCATTAAAAGAAAGCAGCAATATTGATTTGCATGAAACAAACTTTAAATGGAAGTATCCTTTATGGTATTCAAATAATGTTACTTTAGAAAATTGTGTTTTGTTTGATACAGCTCGTTCAGGTATTTGGTATACTCACAATATTGAAATAAATAATTCACTTATTGCTGCACCTAAAACTTTTAGAAGAGCAAACAATATTCGTTTGAATGATGTAGATATGCCTAACGCTTTGGAAACATTGTGGAACTGTCAAGATATTGAAATAAATAACGCATCAATTAAAGGTGACTATTTTGGTTTCAACTCTAAAAACTTTAAAGGAACAAATATTAATTTAGTTGGAAACTACTTCTTTGATGGTGGCTCTAATATTGAAATTCACAATTCTAAATTAATATCTAAAGATGCTTTTTGGAACTGCGAAAATGTCATTGTGTACGATTCGATTATTTATGGCGAATATTTAGGATGGAATTCTAAAAATATTAAATTTGTTAATTGTACAATCGAAAGTTTACAAGGTATGTGTTACATGGATAACGTCGTATTAGAAAATTGTAAGTTAATCAATACTACATTAGCTTTTGAATATTCTAACGTTAATGCCACTATAAAAGGTTCAGTTGATAGTGTCTTTAATCCTTCATCAGGCATTATAAAAGCTGATCATATTAAAGAGTTGATTATGGATGAAACAAAAGTTGATCCATCAAAGACAAAAATCGTTACAGGTGAATAATTATGAAATACGACTTTGATAAGTTGACAGACAGATTCAATCAAAATTCCTTGAAATGGGATGTTCAAAAAAATGAACTTCCTATGTGGGTTGCTGATATGGACTTTGAAGTAGCACCTGAAATAGTAAATGCTCTTCAAGAAAGATTAGATAAAAAAGTATTTGGATATAATATTATTCCTAACAAATGGAATAAAGCTTATGTAAATCACTGGAAAAATAAACATGGATATGAAATGAAAGAAGATGAACTTTTATTTTCTACAGGTGTTGTTCCAACAATATCTAGCTTGGTTAGAAAGTTAACGACTCCAGGAGAAAACGTTTTAATTCAAACACCAGTTTATAATATTTTCTTTAATTCCATAGTTAATAATGGTCGTAATGTTTTAGAAAGTCCACTAATATATAAAGATGGCAAGTATGAAATTAACTATACTGATTTGGAAGAGAAATTATCTTTAGGTCAAACGACTATGATGATTTTATGTAATCCACATAATCCTATAGGAAAAATTTGGAGTAAAGACGAATTAGCTAAAATTGGTAACTTATGCCATAAATATAACGTTATTGTTTTATCTGATGAAATACATTGCGATATAACTGATCCTGATAAAAACTACATTCCTTTTCAAAGAGTTAATGAAGAGTGTAGGGATATATCAGTTATGGCTATGGCTCCAACAAAATGCTTTAATATTGCTGGTTTACAAACTTCAGCTATATGTGTTCCTAACAAGTTTTTAAGACATAAAGTTTGGAGAGCTATTAATACTGATGAAATAGCTGAGCCAAATACGTTTGCAATTCAAGTTGCTATTGCAGCTTTTAATAATGGCGAAGAGTGGCTTAGTGAAATGCGCCAATATGTATATGAAAATAAACAAATAGTTTTAAAATATTTAAAAGAAAACATTAAAGAAGTTTATTTAGTACCTAGCGAAGCAACATATCTTTTGTGGATAGATTGTTCAAAGATAACAGAGAACACATTAGATTTGTGTGATTTCATAAGAAAAGAAACGGGCTTATATGTATCTGATGGAGTTCAATATGGAAAAACAGGTGCTAATTTTATAAGACTAAATATAGCGTGTCCAAAAGAGCGTTTATTAGATGGGTTAAACAGATTTAAAATAGGTATTGAAAAATATATAGAATTAAAAAAGAATTGATATCGGTCTAGTATATCTAGATTAGATATCAATCTTTTTATTATAAATCAAGGCTGTTAGAATCAAGTAAGAAATCAATAATGTTTATTATTAAGTAGCCTTTTTCAGTTTTCCAAGGCTTACCAAAGTCTTGAGTTACAATTATCTTTTTGAAAGAGTCATTTATTTTATCTAATGACTATGTTTCCTGATTCATTTTCTCTTCATTAGGAATTGAAAAAGCTGATTGTATGTAGTATTTATTCATTCCTTTATTACAGACAAAATCAACTTCTAGTTGAATTTGTTTTTGCTTTTTTTCTTTATCTCTAATTGTATGCTCTATAATGCCGACATCAACAGCAAAGCCTCTAATAATTAATTCGTTATAAATTATGTTTTCCATTATATGAGTTTGTTCTTGCTGTCTATAGTTAATTCTGGATTTTCTTAATCCTATATCTGTAAAGTAATATTTAAATGGTGAATTAATATTTTTTTTACCTTTTATGTCGTAACGTTCAGCTTGTTCTATTATAAAAGAATCTTTTAACATGATTATATAATTAGATAAGGTTACATCAGTTACCTTAATTCCGTTTGATTTAAAAGTGTTAGCAAGTTTGGTTGGGCTTGTTAACGAACCAATTGATGATGCAAGGATATTAAATAGAGAATCAATAACTGTATTATTTTTATATTATTTCTTTCTACAACATCTTTTATGTAAGTGTTATTAATTAAATCTTTTAAATACTTAATTTTTTCTTCATCAGTTTTCTTTAGTATTAAAGCAGGCATACCACCAAACATACTATATTCATTCCAAACATCAAGTTTATCTTTATTTGCGCATGAAGAATAATATTCGCTAAAAGATAAAGGATAAACTCTTACTTCATCACCACGTCCTCTAAACTCAGTCAAGATATCTGACGATAAGAATTTAGAATTAGATTCAGTTATATATATATCGCCATTGTCTAATCGAAGCAATCCATTTAATATTCCGTATAAACGTATTTCGTTGTCGTTTTTAATTTCATCATTTTTTATAGCAAATTGGACTTCATCTAACAATATAAAATACATTTCTTTTTTGTTTTTTATTCGTGAATATAAATATTCTGAAAGATTGTCAGGATCCCTATATTTTCTGTTTTTATCATCATCTAATATCAATGAAATAATATTACTTTCTTTAACTCCAGACTTGATTAAATGATTATAAAATAAGTTAAATAGCAAAAAGCTTTTTACCACATCTTCTTATTCCTGTGATAATTTTTATTAGTCCGTTTTGCTTTTTGTTTATTAATTGATCTAGGTATAATTTTCTATCAATAATAGTGCTCATTCTGCTTCCTCAATTTGGCTAAATATAACATGTTAGCTTTTTCCAAAGCGAGATACTATAAAAATTACTTGTTACTATTTATTTTCTCATTACTTTTGTCAAAATATTTTTTATAACTTCTTTTACAATAATTTGGATGTTTGCATTTTTCGTTATCGCTATAAGAAAAAGAATATTGTCCATTAACTTTCCATCTATTTAATATTCCAGGTTTGATAGCATCTTTGGGGCAGTTAAAAACACAACGCATGCATATCATGCAATTTTCTTTAAAATAAACTTTGTCGTTTTTAATCACTATATTTTTAGTTGGACAATTCTTTTCACATAAGCCACAGTGGATACAATTATTGTTTACTTCAAATCCGCTACCAATAATATGTGCACCTGGTTGTTCAATTCTTAAAGCGTTAGAAACAAATTTAGTGCCTAAGCTATATTTTATAACTATTCTTTTTTTATCAAGTATTTCTTTAGCGTCAAGTGGTATTAATTCTAAAACGGTTTTCCACATTTTGTAAGCCATTTTGTCTGAATGTCTAAAAATAATGTTATATGGCATTAAATAGTGATATTCGTTAAATATAGTTATTCCTTTGTTTTTTAAAATTGAAGTCAATTTATTTGATGAACCATTATTTAACGTTAGTCCTTCTCCAGATGTTTTAACTATATAAGTAGGCAAACCTTCTTTAAAAAAACTTATGTTGTTGAAATAATCTAAAACTATTTTAGGAGCGTTAAAAGCATGTACTGGATAGCCGATTATTAAGATATCTATATCAGTTGGAATATATTCTCCACTTTCAATTTTTATCATTTTAACTTCATTATTTTGTATTTTAAAAAATGATTCAAATTCTTTTAAAACTTTTTCAGTATTGCCAGTACCTGAAAAATAAACTATAGCTATTTTCATTTTGATACCTCTATATAGGCTTTTAAATCTTGGTCAAATTTATAGACATAGTTTTCATCTTTTGAATGAGAATCGTACCAAAGTTGGGCAATTATTTTATCTTTTTTAGCTAGTCTATCATAATCCCAAATTAAATTTTTATAAGACGAAGTAACCCAGTGACCAGCACCTAAAATTGTATATGAACGAGCTATAAAAGTGTTCCCATCTTGATCTTCCCACATTAGTTTTTTATATATATCACCTTTACTAAAGGCGTTGGATATTAGTCTTCCTCCGTGGAGCAAAGCAACATTACGTAAGTCTTCAAGAGAAATTTCTGATAGAGGTTTTTCTATATCGTAGCCATAATTTAAGTTGTTTATGGTAACTTGTTTTTTATCTGGTAATTTATATTGCTTCCATGTTTTAGGTATTTTATCAAACTCTTCTGATCCTTTGAAATATGCAACCATTCTAGATTCAACGTTACGTAAGTACCAATAATATGGAGAACTTGAATCGTTTTTTCTAACTTTATCAATAACAATTTTTTTAAGTAATTTTTTAGGAATGATTCTTCCTAGCTCATAGTACCAATATTTTTTATGCATTTGTTCCCAATAAAAATCAGAACTTTCTGTTTGATAGTGAAACAAGTTTTCTAATACATCACCATCATTAAACCATACACCATGGAAATTACGTGTTATGGTGTAATTTGGAGCAAAGAAATCTTTAACAGAAGCTCCCATTAATTTGAAACCTTTGTCAAATACTTCGTAACCTAAAAGTTGGTTTTGTTTTCCGCCACCTATGTTATAAACTTTGTTCCAAAAGTCTTTATTTAATTTGTGTTCATAGTCTTCATGCAATAGTTTAGCAATTAATACTCCGCTATCGTGTGCTGTTACCCACTCTAAAGGAGCATCGAATCTTGTGTGAAACATTAGTCCATCCTTCATGTTATCTTTTAACATGTTTGTGTGATACATAGCTGTTTGTCGAAGTATTAAAAATGAATCGATATTTGATTCAAGCACATTAAATTCAGATCTAATTTTAGTTAATGAATATATATCAAAAGGAGTTGGAATGAGTGGGTCACCGACGCGACCATAAGCGTTTGCTAAAGATCTGTTACCATATACTGCTACTGTTGATATGTGAATTAGTTTTGGCTTGCTTGATGAATTTTCACAAGCTTGAATTAAATTTTTAACACCTATTTCATTGCAGTTGATAGCAGCTTTAATATTCTTATCTGAATGTGGAGGTATAACAGCAGCCATGTTTATAACATAATTAGTATTGTTAGTTAATTCTTCAATAGCTTTTGAGCTATTCATATCTCCTAATATATATTCTACTTTTATATTACCTTTTATTTTATTTAAAAGTTTTTGAAGCTTAATTACTTTTTTATTTGATCTAACTAAAAGCTTTATTGATGTTATTTCAGGTAGAGTGCAAAGCTCTTTTAAAACAGCTAAACCCATATTTCCAGTGGATCCAGTAATGCTAACAATCATGTAAGTAAGCCTCCGTACTTATAATTTTAAAATATAGTGATTTAAAAAAGAAGCAAAATATTTTTCCACGTTTTATTGAACAAGGCATATTACAAATTGACTAGTTTGTCAAATAATTTTATATATATTTTTAGCACTCAACACTTGACAGTGCTAAAAATATGACTATAATAGTAGCTGTAGTTGGAAATGAGATCCAACTTACAGGAGGTAATTATTATGAAGAATGAACTCAGAGAAAGAAATTATTATGGATTAAGAGATAGCTTGTTTGATAACATCTTCTTCCCATATGAACACAAAGAGAACAACATGATGAAGACCGATGTTAAAGAAAACGAAAACGACTATGAACTTCAAGTAGAAGTACCTGGAGTTAATAAAGAGAATATCTCTATCGATTATGAAAATGGCTATGTCACTATAGCTGCTAAGACTAATAAATCTAAAGATGAAAAAGATAAAGAAGGCAACTATATTAGACGTGAGCGTTATAGTGGATCCTATTCTAGAAGCTACTATGTAGGCGATGTTGATAGAGAAAGCATCAAAGCTAAACTTGATAATGGCGTATTGTCTATCATTGTTCCAAAAGCTAAAGCTGAAGAACAAAAGAAAGCAATTGCTATTGAGTAACTCATAAATAATAAATAAAAAATGGACTATCGTAGAACTAGTTATTCTAGTTTGGACGATAGTCCTTTTTGTATGATAAAGATTAAGAGTAATAATAGTTGCCTTTAACTTCAAAGTTATAAAATATAAACTTTATGCACTTAAGTGCAAAAACTTTTGATTTTTAGATTTTTTTGCATTTGAATGAAAAAAATAATAAGTATGTTTTAATGCTATAAATTCATAAATAATACAATTGTATTATTAATAAATTTTAGTATTTGAGCAAAATTTTAAATTTATTGAGTTTTTTTAAAAAAATGATATTATGAAATTATAGATGTGGAGGAATTTTTATGAAATTTGTATCGTTATTACTATTGTCTAGTTCGTTAGTTAGTTCTCAGTTTATTGCTACTAAAAAAGAGTCTAGTTTAAAAGAGAAAATTGCATATTAATATTGGGTGAAATATATGAATAATAAAAAGAAAATTATATTAATAACATTATCAGCAATAAATTTAATTTTGATATTTATTCCAATGTTTGTATCAGTTAAGCCGTTACCACCTGATGTTCCAACTGTATACGTTTATACATCTTTATTTAATTTATCTTTTAATAGCTTTTTCTGGCTTTTTAATAGTCAAAACTTTAATATTTATTACCTACTTATTGTTATTCTGTTTTTGATAATATATATATCTTTTGCACTAAGCCTTCTTTTCAGTATATTTCTGTTTAAAAAAGAAAAATTAATATTAGGAATTACAATTACTTCAGTTATTGAAATTGCTGCATGGTTGGTTTTTACGATAAAAGTATCAAGAAATCTTCTTGGACTTATTCCGTTAACTTTGACAACAATAGTCCTTGTTTTGAGCATAGTATTTATGAACAAAAAATCTAAAGAAAAGAAAGCTATTTGCTAGTAATAAAGAAGCAATTTACGTATTAAATTTGATATTATTGTTTTTTCATTATTATATATGGGCAAATATATGTGTAAAACGAAAAATAGTTCTTGCCAAAATTGCTCTATATAGTATATAATCTTAAAGCATGTTTTCTCGTCACTCATCTGTGGCGGAGAGAAAGGAGAGTTTATATGAAAAAAGGCATCCATCCAGAATATCACCGCTGCAAAGTTACTTGTGTTACCTGCGGTAATGAATTTGAAACAGGCTCTGTACTTAAGGAAATCAGAGTTGATACATGTTCAAAATGCCATTCCTTCTATACCGGTAAACAAGGCTTCACCACAACTGATGGTAGAGTTGACCGCTTCATGAAGAAATACGGTTTAAAGAAATAAGTCGCTAAGGCGGCTTTTTTCGTTTAAAGGAGATAACAAAATGGCTAACAAATGTTTTTATATTACAACACCTATTTATTATGCCAGTGCTAACCTTCATATTGGACACGCTTATTGTACTGTTATGACAGATATCATCGCCCGTTATAAAAGAGAACGTGGTTATGATGTATGGTTTTTAACTGGTGCTGATGAACATGGTGAAAAAATTGCACGTAATGCTGAAAAAGCTGGAATGCAACCACAAGAGTTTGTTGATAAAATTGCAGCTAACTTCCATGAAAACTGGTCTAGACTTAAAATTTCTAATAACGATTTTATTAGAACAACAGATCAAAGACATGTTGAAACTGTACAAAAAGCTTTTACCATGCTTCTTGAAAAAGGAGATATTTATTTAGGTAAATATAAAGGTTGGTATTGTACTCCATGTGAATCTTTCTGGACTGAAATGCAAGTTGGTGAAGACCACGTTTGTCCGGATTGTGGTCGCCCAGTTCATGAAGAATCTGAAGATGCATATTTCTTAAACGTTAAGAAATATATTCCACAACTTTTAAAATTTTATGAAGAACATCCAGAGTTTGTTCCTGGTGGAAAACTCAATGAAATGATTAACACATTCATTAAGCCAGGCTTGGATGATTTATGTATTACACGTACTAGCTTTACATGGGGAATTCCTGTTAGAGAAAATCCAAAACATGTCGTTTATGTTTGGATTGACGCTTTATTAAACTACGTATCAGCTTTGGGTTATTTATCTAATGATGATAGCAAGTTTAAGAAATATTGGAGCGAAGGAACAGAAATTGTTCAATTTGCTGGACGTGAGATCAATAGATTCCACACAATCTATTGGCCAATATTATTATTTGCTTTAGGATTAAGAACACCTGATGTCGTTTATATCCATGGATTGTTATTAACAAGAAGTGGAGTAAAACTTTCTAAATCTTTAGGAAATGCTCCTTCACCACTTCCACTTATCGATAGATATGGCTTGGATACTTTACGTTTCTATATGGCAAGAGAAGTTAAACTTGGTGATGATGGAACATTTACTCCAAACCAATTTGTTGAAAGAACTAACATGGACTTAGTCAATAACTATGGTAACTTGATAAATAGAACAGTTTCTATGATTGCTAAGTACTATGGTGGAAAAATTCCTTCATATGCTGAACCAATTATGGATACAACAAAAGAACTTTATGCCGATATTGAAAAAGGTATAGCAGATTACGAAAAGGCATTTGACTCTTATGAAGTTACTAATGCTGCTCGTATTGCTATTGAAATGCTCGATAAAGGCAACAAGTATATCGAAGTTCAAGCTCCATGGGCTTTAAGCAAAGGTGGAGAAACAGAAAAGCTTGCTGAAACTATGTATGTTTTAGCAGAAATAATTAGAGTTGGTAGTATTATGTTAAGACCAATTTTAGTTGAAAAGGCTGATGTAACTTTAGGCATGTTAGGTTTACCAGAAGAATTAACAAAATATGATTCTATCCATAACCACACAAGCTTAGGTGGCCTTGAAACTAAAAAAGGTGAACTTTTATTCCCAAGACTTGATAAAGAAGCTGAAGTTGATTATCTTTCTAAGTTAATTGACGGTGAATAATTACTAAAATATGGCGCTAAGTTTTCTCTTAGCGCTTTTTGATTGTAAATTACTGTAAATAAATTGGATAGAAGACCTTAAAAACGCACATAAATTTAAAATAGTTGAATTTAGTCGATTTTTGATGTTTGTTTTAAAATTCATTATTTGTTACACTTAACGTGTTAAGGCAAAATTGTCTTCATTCTGCATTTTAGGAGGAAAAGACTAAGCAGATAGTCGAAAAACAATGAAGAAAGGAATGTTAGCTCTTCTTATCACACCAATGGTTTTATTATCATTAGTAGGATGTGGTGGTCAAAAAGGAGATTCAACAAGTAGTAGCACAAGCTCAAGTCCAGTTAGTAGCAGTGTTAGCACACCAGTAAGTAGTAGTACTTCTGTCGCTGCAGTTGAAATGGGTGTAGGTGATGCTCTTAAAGCTGCTGTTGGAACAAAAGTCTCAGTTTCAGGAAGAGTATTAGCAGTTACACAACAACACTTAGTTATCGGTGATACAACAGGTATCATGTTAGCTTATTTAGGTGCTGATTATTCAATTACAAATTCAGTTGATGATCACGTTAAAATTGAAGGCGTTTTAACATCTTTTAACAATCGCAATCAATTCGACAGTACTTGCACTATTGAAACTTTAACAACTGATGCTCCAGTTGTCGATAAAACAGTTACTCCATGGGGCGTTACAGAAGTAGATAAGTTTGTTGCTGATGGCACTGGCTATGGTTCCTTAGTTTCTATTACTGGTGTAGTTACAGTCACTTCAACAGGTTATTATAATCTTACACTTGTTGGAACATCTAACGTTATTTCATTAGCCTATCTTCATAGTTCTCTTGCTGAAAAGATTACTTCTGGTTCAACATATACAATTACCGGCTATGCTATCAACACTTCAGGTAAAACAACAACTTATGTAAATATTTATACAACTGATGTCGTTGAAGCTACACCAGTAGATCCAGGTGAAGATAAAGTTCTTACAGTTAGTGAAGCTTTAGCTGCTGGTGCAAATGCTTCAGTTAGAGTTGACGCTAAGGTTGTTTATGTCTCTTCTAAATCTTTCTTAATAGGTGATTCAACAGGTAAGATGGTTGTTTGGTTAAATAAAGCTCCATCTGTTTCAGTTGGTGATCACGTTCAAGTTTCTGGCGTTTTAGCTGAAAGATATGGAAACTTACAATTTGGTGATAAAGCAACATATGAAATAGTTACAGGCGAAGCACCAGATGTTGGTGAAGATGCAGTTGTTGCTTGGGATGCAGCTAAAGTTGATGAATTTGTCGCTAAAGCTGAAAAAGAAAGAGGCCTTGGTTACCATGTTTCACTTACAGGTAAATTAGATATAACTCAATCTGGAACAAATACAAATTACAACTTATCATTAGAAGGTACAGAAAACAAAATTTCTATGAACTATATGCCAGCTGATATCGCTGCAAATTTTGAAACAAATAAGAATTATACAGTCACTGGTTATGTTACAGATGTCTCTGTTAGCTCAGTTACAAACTACCTCAATATCTTAGTTGAAAGCGGTGAAGAAGTTGCTTATTCAGCAGTTGAATCAATTAGTATTGCTGAAGATAGTAAGACTCTTGTTGTTGGTTCTTCTGCAGTTATCGAAGCTAAAGTTCTTCCTGTTATGGCTGATTGTTCTGTTACTTGGGAATCATTAAATCCAGATATTGTTTCAGTTGAAGATGGTGTTGTTAAAGCTATTAAAGCTGGTACAGCTACAGTTAAAGCAACATCAGTTGGCTTAACAAGTGCATCAGTAACTGTTTCTGACACAATTGAAATTACAGTTAGCGATGCATTAGCTACACAATCTGAAACATATACATGGGTCACTTCAGATCCTAAATTAGAAGCTAAAGAAGATGGTGTTTATGCTATTGGCATGGATCACTTCGAGCTTTTATGGTTGCCTTCAACAACAGCAACAAATATTGCTACTGCTGAAATGAGACTTTATAAGAACGCAACATTGAAGATTTCTTCTAAAGCAGGTGAAAAGATTGCTAAGATTGTTATTCATACAACAGGTGCTGCTCAATACACAGTTTCTTGTGTTGCATCAGGTGTAGCATTAGATGGTTCTAAAATCAGTACTATCGTTGAAGATATGGATAAATCAGCTAAAACATTAACTTACGATGTCGCTGGTGCTGGTTATGCATCATCTGTTTCAATCAAGGCTGCTAATGGTCAAATTAGAATTAGTTCTATCGAAGTTTTCTACGCTTAATTAATAAATATATAATATATGTCCCCATCTTTTGATGGGGATTTTTGTTTGGTTATATTTTTGAATTAAAATGTCCCGAATAATATATAAAATTCGGGACAAATTGTTATATGGTTTTGAATATTAAAGTTATTAGTTTAATGTGACATTCATATATTATAAAGAAATTTAAATATGTAAAATAAAAGCTTTATTATCTATTATAAATTCAATATATTGTTATTTTGTGCAAAATTTGATATATTTTTAGTGTTAGGTATGCGTACCTAATAAGCAGGGGAAACAATGGATATTAGTTTGACTTTCTTAAATTCTATCGTATGTTATGTTTTTATTAAAGATCATTCAATGACCACTTTTTTAACCTCTAAATTAATTTTGATGAATTTTTAACAGCACTTCATGTGCTGTTTTTTATTTATCTAGAAAACGCAAATCAGGTATATAAGGAGAAATAGAGCTTGCCTGAGGCTCGAAAAATTAAATGAAAGCAAGAAAATTATTAGTCGCTTTACTTACACCAGTTTTAGCTTTAACTGTCGCTTCTTGTGGTGGCAAAGGTGATTCTACAACATCAAGTTCACAAGCACCAGCTACATCAAGTAATGCTAATCCAGCTTCAAGTACTACTTCAATAACAAATAATGTTGAAACAATTACAATCAGTGCTGCACTCGCCTCAACTGCTGGAACTAAAGTTACAGTTGATGCAAGGGTTTTAGCAGTTACAACTCAACACCTTTTACTTGGTGATTCAACAGGCAAAATTGTTGTTTTCTTAGGAAATAGATCTGGTAATACTAATAAAGTTGGTGATCACCTTCAAGTTACAGGTGCTCTTGAAGATCGAAACGGTATTAATCAATTTGGAACCACAGCTACTATTAAAACATTGACAACAGCTGCTCCAGAAGTTAGTGAAACAGTAGTTGAATGGACAGCTACAGAAGTTGATGCTTTTGTTGATAAACAAACTTATGGAGCATATATCACCGTAAGTGGTAGCTTAGCTATTTCAGGTAACTATTACAACTTAACAGTTGAAGGGGCTTCTAAAGGTGTTGTTTCTTTGGCTTATTTAAATAGTTCACTTAGATCTAAAGTTTCTAGTGGAAAGAGCTATAAGATTACTGGTTATGCAGTGTATTTATCAGGAGGTAAATTTGTTAATGTTTTCACAACAGCTGTTGAAGAAATTACTTCTGGTGGTGATACTGGTGGCGATACTGGCGGTAATGTTGAAACTCCAGTTGAAGGAACAAAAGAAACATTTACATGGGCAGCTGACACTGGAAAACTTGATAGCAATGTTTTAACATTCAGTTCAGATAACTTTAACTTCACACTCGATAAAGCAGGCTCTAATACAGATACAGTTAATAAATATAAAGAACTTATATTCTATGCAGGTGCTACTTTAACAATTGCTGGTAAAGCAGGACAATCAATAAAGAGTGTTGTCTTTAATACAGCTTTTGCTGATAAAACGGCATCATGCGCTCCATCTGCTGCTACAACAAAAGACGGTGCTGCAGATGTATCTAAAGTTAAAGAAACAGTTGATACAACAAATTTAGTTGTCTCTTATACATTTGTTGATCTTGGTGGTGTCACTTCTGTTACATTCACAGCTTCTAATCAACTTAGAATTAGCTCTATTGTCATTACATACGGCGAATAATTAATAATAAAGTTTATCTTTGAACAAAAAGGCGTAACTACATATTGTGGTCACGCTTTTTTAAATATTTTAATTTGTAAATGCATTGTAAAACTTTATTGATTAGAGTGCTAAGTAACCGATTACAAATTAAATATTATAAATTTATTCAAAATTTATCTAAATTTTGTTCACATTTTGTTGTTAAATTTGCCTCTCTTTGATATAATTTTAATAAGGAAGATATTAAATTCTTCCACTGCATATATATCGGAGGGAAAAATGAGTTCTGATACTATATCTATTCTAAATCCAATCGTAAAGTCATGTGATTTGGAAAATAGTATTTTTAGTCTCACTTTTTCAGCCAATAATTATATGCATTTTAATAGAAAGGCTGTTTTATCAGCTTTATTGATCGGATAATGTAAGGCGTCTTTTGCCGTCTTTTTCATTATTTTGTTCAAATCAGGTAATTTAAAAGGAGAAAAAGGAGCTTACCTGAGGCTCTAACGCAAATGAACAAGAACAAAAAGTTATTAGTTTTATTGCTTGCACCTGTTTTAGCACTTAGCTTAGCTGCATGTAACAACAATAACAACACAAGTAGTACAACAAGCAGTAGTACATCTACAAGTTCTAGTACTAACACAAGTAGTACAACCACCCCATCTTCTACAACAACAATCAGCTCTAGTACAAGCACATCAACAACTACTCCAGATTCTTCAAGTAGCAGTTCTACAACACAAGGTAATTTATTAGATGAAATTACAGGCACAGCTGATGAAAGATATGCCACATATAAAGCTACAGCTAATGGTGCTGTTGCAACAGCTTATGCAGAATTAGTCGCTGTTGAAACATTCACACCAAACAACAATAGCAACCTCTATTTTATGGATGGAACACATGCTATTAAAGCTATCAATGTTAACGATTATAGTGTTGTTCAACAATTAGAAGTTGGTAAAGTTTATAAAGTTGTCGGCGTTTATGATCAAGCAAAGAATAGACTTAATGGTAAAAACCAAGCTGTCACATTCGAATTAGTCGAAGGTGGCGAAACAAAAGTTCAAGCAGTTAAGACAAACCTTGATCTTGCTGCTGCAACAACAGATAATGTTGACACAGTTGCTTATTCAACAACAGGTGTTGTCACAGATGTTATTAATGGTACAACAAAGAGTATAAAAGTTGAAATTGCTGGAAAAACATACACAGTTCAAACAAGAGGCGCAAATGCTGATGCAGTTAATGAAGTCTTAATGTCAGCTTCCAATAATCAAAAAGTTAACATCAAGTCCGCTGTTGTCTATAACGTTGATACTCTTAACGTTTTAAATGCTGCTGATATTGAATTTACAACTCCAGATACACCAGACGTTCCAGATGTTCCAACCAAATATTAAGGTACAATTGGTGCTGCAACACAAGACGGTTTAACAGTTGGTTCTGTCAGTGCTGAAAAGACACTTACATATACAGTCGAAGGTGACAAAGACACAGTTGGTGGAACTGATGAACTCATCGCTTATGTTAAAGCTGATGAAGCTACTGGTGTTACAGCTGGTAACTATATCGGTGTTAAGATTACAGCTCCAGCAGATTTAGATGCTTCTTTAAATCCAATTGTTGTCTTTAATTCACAACAATTAACATGGACTGATATTGCATCAGAAGGCTCTGCTGAACTTAAATTTGAAGTCACAAGTATTACAAGTACATATACAATTTCTGTTTATTGGGAAGGTTCATTAGAAAAAGCTGCTCAAGTTTTCACAGTTGAATTTGCTACAGGAACAGCTTTACAAGAAAAAGAAATTACAATTGTCGATTCTACAATTAGTGAACTCTTAAAGAAAGACGGCTCCAAAATATGGACAGATAGAGAACAACTTTATAGAGTTGAAGCAGTCGTTTCAGAAATTACAAATACTACAATGGGTAATGGTAAAGTAATGGATCCAGCCACAGGTGAAGAAATTACTTTATATGGACTTTGTGATTCTGTTGAAGTATTTGATAATGCAACATTAAAATTCTCAAATAATAAGACATTCTCTTCTTTAAACCTTGTTAAGGGTGACAAAGTTACACTTGTTGTTCAATATTTAGTTTATGGTTATTCAGCACCATATACTCAAGAAGTTCAAGGCTATCTTGAAGAAAAAGTTGCTGGTGTTAATGATGTTAAATATACAGTTGCTGTCACAGCTGATGCTGAAAAAGGTACAGTTGAATTAGACAAGACTCAAGTTGCTTTAGGCGAAACAGCCGTTGCTACTGTTACAGCTAAAGAAGGCTGGGCAGCTGCTAAAGTTGAATTCAATGGTGTCAAATTAACACCAAATGCTGAAGGTAAATACGAATTTACTGGTGCTATTTACACAAATAGCTTAGTTGTTGAATTTGCAGAAGATCTCCAATACGACATTACAATCAACACTCCAGAAAATGGTACAGCTGAACTTAGTGCTACAAAAGCTAAGATTGGTACTGAAATCACTATTACAGTTTCACCAGCTGAAGGTTATAAAGTTGACTATGTAAAAGTTAACGGAGAAAGAATTAGAGCAGTTGATGGAGCATATAAATTTATACTTAGTGGAACAACAAGTGTTGAAGTTGCATTCATGGATGCTAATACATTAAGGAGTTCAGCATATGTTATTTGTGCTGATAAGTATTCAGATGTCAGTGGACCATTCCCATCATCTATCTCAAGTCTCTTAAAGAGTGGCGAGGATATTGTTACAAGTGTTTCTGCAACAGGTTCTGTCGCTTATAAATCGGCGATGCATTGAAGTTTGGTTCTAGTAGTAAGCCAAATACAACATTTGTAATTAATCTTTCTCAAAAAGTTACATCTATTATAATTCGTGCAACTGCTTGGAAAGGTAGCACATCAACATTAACAATTGATGGCTCAGTTGAATCTTCAGTTACAACATCTCAAGGAACTGGTGATTCTTCAGGATATGCTGATTACACATTCACATTTGCTGAAGGTGTTGATACAATTACAGTTAGTGCAGCAGGAAGATATTTGATCTCTGGCCTTACGTTCCTCTACGCTTAATCATCAAGCAATAAATAAAAATTAATTAATCCCCTGTGTTTTAGCACAGGGGATTATTGTTCTATAAGGAGTTTCAAATAAAAATGAAAAGTAAGATTAAAGTAGTTTCTATTTTAGCATTATTAACTATAGGTTTAGTTTCATGTGGAAAAAGTAATGAACCTATTAGCTCTTCTAGTAGTTCTTCTATAATTAGTTCTACCACTATATACTGTGGTAATGTTTCTACTTCTTCTTCAAGTAGTGAAGTAATCTTTTCATCTACATCAATTAGTTCTTCTAGTGAAAATTTATCTTCTTCCACTGGTGAAAACTTACTAGATTATATTACTGGTACACCAGAGACACGTAGAGAAGCATATATGGCAACAGAAGATATGTATATGAATACTTTCTGGGGCGTATTTGAAAAAATAGAATCTTATGGATACAGTTATAATTTATATTTTATGGATGGCTCTATCGGATACAGAGTTAAAAATGTAAAAGATCCTAATGTGGTATCTTCTTTAGAAATTGGTAAAGTTTATGAAGTAACTGGTGATGTTGATACTTCTGTCTCTAGTAATCCAAGTACTAGTGGAAAAGAAAATGATGTTATTTTTAGACTTGTTGAAAATGGTGAATCTAAGATACAAAGTAAACCTATTAATTTAGGAAATACTAGTGTTACAAATTCAGATCAATTCTCATTAACTTATTTCGATACAGGCGTTATAAAAACTGCAGGTGATAAACCAACTGTAACTGTTAATAATGTTGACTATATTTTAACTAGTAGTGGTGGTACAACAGAAGAAAGTTCTGTTTTCTCACTTTTAAGCTCTTTAACTGTCGGTCAAAACGTTAAATTAAAACAAGGCGTTTTGGACAAAGATGGTAAGATCAAAGTTATTAGTGTCACAGATATAGAAGTTGTTGAATAAAAATATGCCTAGTAAACTATGTTGTTATAGTATATTAGGCATTTTTATATAGAAAACTATTCGTTTATAGGAGGTATAGTTTTTGTTTTTTCTTCGTTATAATCAACGTCGAGATTTTCAATATATGCTCCGTGCAAATATTGTTTAACTAATTCATTTGCATCTCCGTCAGAGTTTATAAAAGCTTGCATTGAGTATGGACCAAAGGCGTCTGTTTCATAATCATCTAAAGTTTTAATAAATAAAATTTCAGTATTTTCGCTTTTTAAAAAGCTAATTTTTTCTGAGAGTATTTGTCTACTTACTTCTTTAGTATAAGTGTTGATTATTTGCTTATCTAACACATCGTACATTTTAAACTTATCAGTATCTTCAATTGAATAGGCAATATCATTATTGTTTGTTAATGCAACTGCAATTATCATATCTTATTTTTCCTTTCGAGTTTAGTTTGTTCGAAAGGATTTTTTTTATACATTTTATAAGTAGTTTCTTTTTATTCTTTCATTTAAAGAACAACATAGTTCATAAGGAATAACATCGTATGCTTTTGACATATCTTCTACTGTTAAATTTTTACCTATTAATTCGACAATTTGTCCAACTTTAAATTCTTTTTTTGAAAACATTATCGTATGGTCCATCATGGTGTTTCCGACCTTTATTAAAATATTACCAGCCAGATATCCAATAGTATTTCTAGATCTCATAAACCCATCTTTATAGCCTATAGGTAATAAATATATATAGCCGTCATCTGGAACTAGACTTGTTGTTCCGTAACCTATATTTTCATCTTTATGAACCTTTTTAACACTCCAAATAGGAGCTAACAACTCTATTGCTGGTTCGGTTGTTATTATTTTGTTTTTATATAGTCCATATAAACTTCCCCCTACCCTTATTGCATTTGTGAAATCATCAGAGTAATCAAGTGCTGAACTTGATCCAGTGTGAACTATTAATTTTTTAAAAGAAGAGAATTTTATTAATTGTTCTTTAAATAATTTGTTTTCTTTTTCTATGTTAGTAGGATCAGAGTGGTGTGTATAAATTCCTTTAAGATTTAAGTGTCCTTTTTTAATTATCTCTATTGCTTTATCTACTTCATTTATTTCTATACCATCTCTGTTTAAACCTGTATTTATATTTAAATGAATAGGTAAATTTAAGTGCTTAGAGGCTAGTTCGTTTAACTTTTCTAAAGAGTGTATAGCTAAATTTAGTTTTAAATTCATGGCTAATTTATATTCGTTAGTATTCTCTAATAACAATATTTGATTAAAAATCAAAGCTTTTCTAATCATCATAGCTTCTTCGATAGTAGCTACGACAAACGATGGAGAATTAAGATTAGAAAAAAGCTTAGCTATTTCTGAAATTCCGTATCCATAAGCATTAGCTTTTAAGACAATAAAAAGCTTTTTATTGTCTATGACTTTCTTTATCAAATTATAGTTATCAATTAAAGTATTTTTATAGATATTAATATATGCTCTCACTAAATCACCTTATATTAGTGTATGCATATATGCAAATAAAAAAACCGTTAGAATCTAACGGTTTGTAATAACTTAACAAAAGCGTCGTAGGCTTTATCTTCGTCTTCGCCTTCGATTTCGATTGTGAATGCTTCGCCTTCGTTTACGACTGTGGCCATAACATCCATAATGGATTTTAAATCAGCCTTATCGTTTGAGGTTGAAGTTATCATTGTTATATTTGATTTGTAGAGATTGGCTTCTTCAACTAAATCAGCACCATGTCTAGAAGTTAGACCATTAGGATTGGTTATTTTTACTTCGAGTGTTCTCATTATAAGGCCTCCTTATTACACATATATAAATTTTAATTTATATTAATTGTAAAATCAACGAAAATATAAGCGCTTAACTAATTATTTTTTTATAAAAATTAAATTAGCCGTGTAATCCACGGGTTTGACGATCCATATCTTCGACGACAATATCGTATATTTCACCGAGCGATGCGCAGTATTCTAATACTTTCCAAGGTGTGTTTGTATGAAAGTGAATTTTAATTAATTCATCGTCACCGACGGCTAATAAGCAATCACCTTCAATGTTTTTGGTGATATATTCACTTATTTCGTCTTCTGAAAGGTTTTCGCCTTCAATAAGCAATTGAGTATCGTATCTATATTCTGTCATAATTCTTTCCTCGTACTTTTATTTTAGCACGTATGGAATGTTTGATAAAGTAGGAAAAATTAAGGCTTTATTATAAGAATATCTTATGCACTTATAAATAAAATGTTATGAAATTTATTTTTTATAATTTTTTAGTTTCTAAAACTGCAAAAAAAGTAGAAAAATGATACTAAAATCTACTATTTGCTATTTAAGGCTATATTTTAGTTTGTTATAATATAAACAATAAGGGTTAAATTTATGGATATATACTTTAGTATATATTTTTAATAACTCTTGTTAGTAAAGGGGAACTTAATGCCACACGTAAAAAAAGCGATCATCCCAGCTGCAGGTTTGGGAACTAGATTCCTACCAGCAACTAAATCGATGCCTAAAGAAATGCTTCCTATCGTCGATACACCAACTATACAGTTTATCGTTGAAGAAGCTGTTAAATCAGGCGTCGAAGAAATTCTTATTATTACTAATTCAAACAAGCACATTATGGAAAACCATTTTGATGTTAATTACGAATTAGAGATGAGACTTAAAGAAGCAGGTAAAGACGATTTAGTTAGTGAAATTAGACAAGTTGCTAGTTTAGCTAACATTCACTACGTAAGACAAAAAGAACCAAAAGGCTTAGGAAACGCTATATTATGTGCACGTACCTTCGTTGGAAACGAACCGTTTGCTATTTTATTAGGTGATGACTTAGTAGTAAACGAAGGAAAACCAGCTTTACTTCAATTAGTAGATGCATTTAATTTAAAAAATACTTCTATTATTGGAGTTCAAAAAGTTGAGCATAAAGACGTTTATAAGTATGGTATTGTTACTCCTTCAAGAGAAGTCAAAGAAGATAAAAGACTTTTCAAGATTGTTGACATGGTTGAAAAACCAGCTGTTAACAAAGCACCAAGCGACTTTGCTGTTTTAGGAAGATACATCCTTACACCAGAGATATTCGATATATTAGAAAACACCGAACCAGGTGTCAATGGTGAAATTCAATTAACTGATGCTATTAGAGAGCTAATGAATCACCAAGCAATGTACGCTTGCGATTTTGCTGGCACAAGATATGATGTCGGCGATAAATATGGGTATGTTAAAGCCACTATTGATTTTGCTTTAAAAAGAGCCGATACAGGCCAAAAAGTAAGAGATTATATCAAAGAGTTGGCTAAATTATACTCATAAACACTAGAGTTTGTTTGTTTCTTGTTTTATAATAAATGAGTTTTGGAGGAAACTATGGATAACACTAAGAAATCTTTTCTTTCGGTCGATGGTAACACTGCTGCTGCATTAGCTAGCTACAACTTCACAGAAGTTGCTGCCATTTACCCAATCACACCATCATCCCCGATGGCTGAACTTGTCGATGTCTATGCATCACAAGGCAAGAAGAACGCCTTTGGCACAGAAGTCAAAGTTTGCGAACTTCAAAGTGAGGCTGGTGCCTCTGGTGCCGTTCACGGCGCATTACAAGGTGGCGCTCTTGCCACAACATACACCGCATCTCAAGGTTTACTCTTGATGATCCCAAACATTTATAAATGGGTCGGTGAATTACTTCCAGCAGTTGTACACGTCGCTGCTAGATCATTAGCTACAAGATCACTTTCAATTTTCGGTGATCACCAAGACGTTTATGCAGTCCGTCAAACTGGTGCTTGCATGCTTTGCTCACATTCTGTTCAAGAAATTGCAGATCTTGCACCAATGGCACATTTAGTTGCAATTGAAGCTTCTACCCCTGTCATTCACTTCTTTGATGGTTTCAGAACATCACATGAAATTCAAAACGTTGAATTCCAAGATGACGCTGAATGGAATAAACTTCTCGATAGAGACGCAGTTGAAGCTTTCCGTAAGAAGGCTTTAAACCCACATGGACACGCTGTTACTAGAGGCGGTGCTGAAAACGACGATATTTATTTCCAAGGTCGTGAAGCTCAAAACCTCCACGAAGCACACATTGTTGATGTTGCATGTGACTATTTTGAAAAAGTTAGCAAACTCACAGGTCGTCACTATGCTCCATTTACATACTATGGTGCACCAGATGCTGATAGAGTAATTATTGCTATGGGTTCTGTTACAGAAACAGCTATTGAAGTTGTTGATGAAATGAACGCTCATGGAGCTAAAGTTGGTCTTGTTAAAGTTCACCTTTATCGTCCATTCTCAAATAAACACCTCGTTGATGTCATTCCAGCTACAGTTAAGAAAGTCGCTGTCTTAGATAGAACTAAGGAGCCAGGTGCTAACGGCGAACCTTTATACCTCGATGTCGTTGCTGCCTTTGCACAAGAAGGACGTAAATTTGATGTCGTCTTAGGTGGTCGTTATGGTCTTTCAAGTAAAGATACACAACCAAAGCACGTTAAAGCTGTCTATGACTTCTTAGATGCTGATAAGCACTGGGATTCATTCACAGTCGGTATTAACGATGATGTCACACACTTAAGTGTTCCAGTTGATGATAGCTTTAAAGTTAAGGCTGACTACACATCATGCTTATTCTATGGTTTAGGCTCTGATGGTACAGTTTCAGCTAACAAATCATCCATTAAGATCATCGGTGATGCTACACACCAATATGCACAAGCTTACTTCGCTTATGACTCAAGAAAAGCTGGTGGTGTCACACGTTCACACTTAAGATTTGGCCACAGCCCAATCCACTCAACATACTACATCGAAGATGCAGACTTCATCAGCTGCTCACTCGATAGCTATATCGTTAAGTTCGATATGTTAAAGAACTTAAAGAATGGTGGTACATTCTTACTCAATACTGATATGACCGATGAACAACTCATCGCCAGTATGCCAAACCGTATGAAGAAGCAATTAGCTGACAAGCACGCTAAGTTCTATGTCATCGATGCTAACAAGATTGCTGCTGAAATCGGTATGGGACGTCATACAAATACAACATTGCAAGCTTCATTCTTCTATCTTAACCAAGGCATTATGCCATATGAAGAAGCTCAATCTTGGATGAAGAAATTCGCTGAAAAGAGCTATAAGAAGAAGGGTGACGATGTCGTTAAGATGAACTGGAACGCTATCGATGCCGGTGCTGAAGGCTTAAGAGAAGTTACAGTTGATCCAGCTTGGTCTGATCTCACAGTTAACACTGTTAAGAAATCTGATGAAGATGACTACTTCACAAACTACGTCGAAGTTATTGGTAGCTTAGACGGTTATGATTTACCAGTCAGTAAGTTCATGGAATACGAACTCTTAGATGGTACAATGAGAAACAACGTAACATTCAAAGAAGCTCGTTCTATTGCTGACCGTGTCCCACACTGGATTAAGGAAAACTGTATCCAATGTAATCAATGTGCATTTGTCTGTCCACACGCTACAATTAGACCATTTGCTCTTTCTGATGATGAAGTCAATATGCTTCCAGAAAACGAAAGAGAAGATGTCTTACCATTAATGGGCGGTGCAAACTGCAAAGGACTCAAGTTCCGTATTCAAGTTAGCCCACGTAACTGTGTTGGTTGTGGTGTCTGTGTTACACAATGTCCAGGCAAGGCTGGAAAGAAAGCTCTTGTCATGGAAGAAGCTAAGACACAATTCGAACACGAAGAAGCTGCTAGAATCCTCTACAAAGAAATTACTCCAAGAACAGACCTCTTCCCAACAACAATGGTCAAGGGTGCTGCTTTCTTACCACCATATCAAGAAGTCTCAGGCGCTTGCGCTGGTTGTGGTGAAACTCCATACTATAGACTCGTTTCACAATTATTTGGACGTGATATGTTAGTTGCTAATGCAACAGGTTGTTCTTCAATTTATAACGGTTCAACCCCATTAACAGCATTCGTTACAGATAAGAATGGGGAAGGTGTCGCTTGGGCTAACTCCTTATTCGAAGATAACGCTGAATTCGGCTTCGGTATGAGAGTTGCAACAGACTTCAAACTTGATCAAATCGTCGGTATCATGACTGCAAATAGAGAAGGTTGTGAACCAGAATTACAAGCTTTAATTGATGATTACATTGCTAACATTAAAGATAAAGCTCACATCCGTACAATCCTCAATCCATTAGTTGCTGCTATTGAAGCAAGTGCTAACGAAGGAATTAAGGCTGTCCTCGAACACAAAGCTGACTTACTCGATAAGTCTGTTTGGATCGTCGGTGGTGATGGTTGGTCCTACGATATTGGTTACGGCGGCTTAGATCACGTCTTAGCTAACGAAGAAGACGTTAACGTTATGGTTCTCGATACAGAAGTTTACTCCAACACTGGTGGTCAATCTTCTAAATCAAGCCAAACAGGTTCTATTGCTAAATTCACAGCTTCAGGTAAGAAGACTGCAAAGAAGAACTTAGCTCTTATGGCTATGGCTTATGGCCACGTCTATGTTGCTCAAGTCTCCTTAGGTGCAAACCCAATGGCAGCTCTCAAAGCCTTCAAAGAAGCTGAAAGCTACAATGGTCCATCCTTAGTAATTTGCTATGCTCCATGCCAAGCTCATGGTATCAAGGGCGGATTACAAAATGCTCAAATCGTTGAAAAAGAAGCAGTCGAATGTGGTTACTTCCCAATCTTCAGATTTGACCCAAGACTTGCTGCTGAAGGCAAGAACCCACTCACAATGGATTGCAAAGAACCTAACTTCGATAAGTTCAACGAATTCGTTATGCGTGAAACAAGATACTCACAACTTCCAAGAGTCAACCCAGAACATGCTGAAGAACTCTTACTCAAGTCCCGTAAGTATGCTGAAATGAGATATAGATCCATCTTAAAGATGGGTGACTAATTCTCACTTTAAATAATTAAATATAGACTGTTGAATAACCTATAGATTTAGGCTACGCAACAGTCTTTTTAATTACTATAGTTTGTTTTATAAAAATGTCACTTGTGACATATTTATAAAAAGGCGCCAAAATGATAATTAAAAGAGACTTGTATTTAAATAAATTGATCAGTAGAAAAAATAATGGCTTAATAAAAGTTATTACAGGTATTAGACGATCTGGTAAATCATTTCTATTATTTAACTTATTTAAAAATTACTTAATAAATGAAGGCGTTAGAGAAGATCATATAATTGAATTTTGATGAATTTGATAATATTAAATACTATGGCCCTAATAATGCTTCTCCATATTTAAAAGGCAAAATTGTTGATGCTGATATGTATTATTTTTTATTAGATGAAATACAATTACTTAATTGCTTTGAATCTGTTTTAAATGGGTTGTTAAGATATAATAACGTAGATATATATGTAACTGGAAGTAATGCTAAGTTTTTATCTAAAGATGTTATTACTGAATTTAGAGGAAGAGGAGATCTAGTTCATGTCTATCCTCTTTCTTTTAGCGAATTTTATGAAGCTAAAAATATAGACAAATATGATTCTTTAGATGAATATTTAACTTTTGGTGGAATACCACTTATTATTTCTATGAATACTCATGAATCAACAATATCTTTTTTAAATAATTTATTTGTTGAAACATATATTAAAGATATTGTTGATAGAAATAATTTGTCTGAAACTGAAGAAATGCAAAAACTTGTAAATATAATTGCTTCTTCTATATGTTCGTTAACAAATCCCAATAAATTATCTAATTCTTTTAAGAGTATAAAAAGAATTAATATTTCGGCACCTACAATTAATAAATATTTGGACTACTTAATAGATTCTTTTTTAATTGAAAAAGCTATTAAATATAATGTTAAAGGAAAAAAGTATATTGACACACCGTGCAAATATTATTTTTCTGATTTAGAAATTAGAAACGCCTCTATAAACTTTCGTCAAAATGAAAAGACTCATTTAATGGAGAATTTGATTTATAACGAATTATTGATAAGATGATATAATGTTGATGTTGGTGAAGTTTCAATTGTAACAAGAAATAAAGAAAAAAATAAGAAAGAAAAAATTTAGAAGTTGATTTTGTTTGTAATTTAGCTGATAAAAGAATATATGTTCAATTAGCATATTCTTTAAATAGCGAAGAAAAATATATAGAAGAATCTCGTTCACTTATCAATATTCCAGATAATTTTAAAAAGATAATAATTACATACGATTCAACTCGTACACATTACACTGAAGATGGAATTTTAATTGTTAATATCTTTGATTTCCTATTAAATAAAAATTCTTTAGATTATTAAAAATAATGTATTTATTATTATGTATTACTAATAATAACTTATGTAGTAATATGAAAAAAGAATGTGGTAATTTAATTGATTATGTGAAAGATTATTCTAATAAAGACTTTTGTGATAAAGAATTTTCTTTAGAAGACGCTGTAGTGTTTGCTTCTTTAGCGTATTTATATTTTGAAAGAATAAATAAAAAAACATCAATATTTATTAAAGACATATTAGAATATATTGATTTAATTAATAAAGGTGCTATAGAACAAAAGAGAAATCCAAGATTAATCAGATATATTTCTAAGTCAAAAAGATTTAAGAATATAAAAGTGTGCTATGGAAAAGGAAAAGAAAATAGAAAAGACAATTTTCAATTTGGTGCAGTTACTTTTTGTCTTCCTAACAAATTAAACATCATTGCTTTTCGTGGTACGTCTTTAGATATTTCAGGCTGGATAGAAAATTTGAATATGAGCGTTGATAATAAGACTAAATGTCAAATGCTTGGAGCTGAATATGTTAAAAAGGTAATGAAAAAAATAGATGGCAACTTTATTATTTTAGGACACTCTAAAGGTGGAAATACTTCAATATATGCTAGTATGAATCAAAGTAGATACTTTAAAGATAGAATAATAAAAGTATATGATTTAGATGGGCCTGGATTTAAAGATAATGTTTATAAATTGAAGAAGTTTAAAAGCATAGAAGAAAAAGTTACACGTGTTGTCATTAAAGATGATATTGTTGGATGTTTATTAAATACTTATCAACATTATTTGGTGATCGATTGCTTCCTTTTTTCGTTTATGGCTCACGACTTATATAATTGGAAATTTGAAAGTGGAAAACTAAAGATTGTCGACAGCGTTAATAGTAAAACACAAAGAAGAAACAAAAGAATAAATAATTGGATAAGTTCTTTGTCTAAAAGCAAAAAAGTAGAGCTAATTCAATTTATAAATGATGTAACTTTAAGTAATAACGAAAATACATTTAAAGAAATTCTAGTTAATCCATTAGAGTTTATTAGAGTTTTAAACTATATTAAAAATCATGAAAGTTATGAGAAAAGAATGAAATATAAAGAAATTGTTAAGAACCTTATAAATGACAATAAACACCAATAAATTTATATGTATGTTTTATATTAATATCATAGTATAATTAATTGAAATAGGAGATAGAGTACTATGAAAAACTTCTTTACTAAATTTAAGTCTGTAATAGTAGATTTTGGCAAAGGCATATGTATTGGTATAGCTGCTATTGTTCCTGGTGTTTCAGGTGGAACATTAGCTGTCTTATTAAAAGTATATGACAAAATGATTGAAGCTATTGGTAATATATTTAAACACTTCAAAAAATCATTTAAAACTCTTTTGCCAATAGGCTTAGGTGTTTTATTCGGTATATTGGCATTAGTGTTCCCTTTAAAATATGCTAAACAATATGTTCCACTTCCACTAGTTTCTTTGTTCGTAGGATTTATTATTGGTGGACTTCCTGGTTTATTTGATAAGGTTAATAGAAAACCAAATGTCAGTGGTTGTATATCAGCTTTAATCGCTTTAGCTATTGTTATAGGAATATGTTTCATTCCAACAGGCGGTAACTTTGATATTGCTAATATGAATTGGACAGGTTACTTACTATTCTTTGTCGTTGGCGTTGTTGGCTCTTGTGCTTTAGTTGTTCCAGGTATTTCTGGATCTATGTTGCTTCTCATTTTAGGATTTTGGGATCCAATTATTGAAGTTGCTTCACAACTTATGAAATTTACTAATGTTGGTTCTAATTTATTAATTTTAGGATTGTTTGCCTTAGGATGTTTAGTTGGCTTTATTATTATTTCTAAGATTATGTCAATCTTATTAAAGAAGTTTGAATATCAAACATTCATGGCAATTATTGCCTTTATCGTTGGTTCAATATTTAGTATTTATTACACTTTAGATAATCCAATTACTGATATTATGCCTTTATATGCACATATTATTGCTTCAGTCATCGCTTTAATTATTGGCTTAGCTTTCTCACTATCTTTGACTTTATATAGTATTAAAAAGAGTAAATTAGAACTCACTGTTGAACCAGTAGGTAACGATAATGAATAATAATGTCACTGAGTGGGCATTAACTTTACACAATAATGATTTTTTAAACCGAATTATGTTTTTCTTTTCCAAAATTGGGAAAGGTGGTTTTGTATTTTGGATAATAGTTTTGATATATAGCGCTTATTTTTTCTTTAAAAAGAAAGATAAAAAATTAACACTTTTAACATTAGGTTATTTTATAAGTCTAGGTATAGCTTTTGTTTTGGTAGATTACGTTATAAAGCCTATAGTTAAGGAGAGTAGACCTTTTGTTAGATATCCAGAAATATTAACTTTTTTTGAAAAATATAATTATAAAACTCCTAGTGATTATTCTTTTCCATCAGGACATAGCGTTGCTGCTTTTTTAGCGTTGAGTTATTTGATGTTTATAGATAAAAAGAGTTTATTTATAACAATTCCATTATCTATATTAATTTCTTTTTCTCGTATATATATTGGAGCTCACTATATAGGTGATGTCTTAGTAGGTATGTCTATAGGATTAGCTATAGGAATATGTTTTTACTTTGCTTTAAAATTAATAATAGATAAAATATATAAGGATAAGGAAGTAGTACAATGAGATTAGACAAGTTTTTATCAGATTTAAATTTTGGATCACGTAAACGTGTGAAAAAACTAATTAAGGCTGGACATGTTAAAGTTAACGATGAAGTGATAACGGATTCTTCTTTTGATTTTGACGAAAATAATGAAGTTGTTAAATACGATGATGAAGTATTAGAGTATTCACCATTTGTTTATTTAGCTTTAAACAAACCTAAGGATTATATTTCTTCAACAATTGATGAACTTTATCCATCTATAGTAAATTTAGTAGATCCTATGTATGCTAAAAGAGTAAGAATCGTTGGAAGGCTTGATGCTGATACAACTGGTATTATTCTTTTGACAGATGATGGAAGACTTAATAATAGACTTACTCATCCTAACAGATCAATTTCAAAAATATATAGAGTAACATTAAATCATGATATTCCAGAAAAACTCATTGAAGAATTTGCTAAAGGTGTAGATATTGGCAAAGGTGAAATAACTCGTCCTGCTGAATTAAAAATAGTTGCATCTAACGTGGCTGAAGTTACTCTAAAAGAAGGAAAATATCACGAAATAAAAAGAATGTTTGATCGCTTCGATTTAGATGTAATTGAGTTAGATAGATTACTATTTGGACCTATTTCTTATGAAGGATTAGAAGTAGGTGAATCACGTAAATTGACACACGAAGAAGTTGAAAAATTAATGGAACTGACTGGATTAGATAAGGAGAGATTATAGTATGTTCGAAGTAAGCAAAGACAAGTCACTTGTAAATGTAGCTAATTCCATTTTAAAACATTTTGATATTAAAACTTTTCATACAACTTATGAAAAATTAGATGAAGTATTAGCTAAAAATAAAGGAAAGACGATAGTTTTAACTTTACTTGATGGTTTAGGTGATACCATACTTAAAGAACATGCTGAAGAATCTAAATTTATTTTGAAAAATAAGTTTGATACTATTACTTCTGTCTTTCCACCAACTACTGTTGCAGCAACTACAAGTGTTTTAACAGGTAAATATCCATGTGAAACTGGTTGGCTTGGTTGGCGTGGATATTTTATGGATCAAGATGCTATAGTCGATATGTTTAACTCTAACATAACTGCGACAAGTACAGTTCTTACACCTACAACTTGGGAAAGATATCCAGTTAAACACTTAAAAGATTATATTAATGAAAAATATAATGAAGAATGTGCAGTTAATTTGATGGGACATACTATGTTCGAACATGGTAAATACGATGCTAAAGTTTTCTTTAGCAAAGTTGATGATGCTATAAAACACGGATATAAATATATATACGCTTATTATCCTGACCCAGATGCAACTTTACATGGATGTGGAAACTATTCAAAAGAAACGAGTAATACTATAAAATCTATAAATGATAATTTAGAACAACTCGTTAAAAATAATCCTGATGTACTTTTTATTTCTGTTGCAGACCATGGTCATATAGATATAAAGTTATGTTCTTTAGATGAGCATAGTGATTTATACGACACATTAGCTACTCCGTATTTCTGTGAAGCAAGAGCTGGAATGATTAATATTAAAAAAGGTAGAGAAAAAGAGTTTGAAAAATTATTTGATAAATATTATAAAGAACACTTTGAACTTTATAGCAAAAAAGAAATTGTTGAAAAGCAAATTTTTGGATATTCAACTAACTACTGTCATGATTACGATAAAATATTAGGCGATTATCTTATGGTTTCAAAAGATGAATATACATTATTCTTTGAAAATTATGACTCGAGTGGTATGCTTTCTACCCATGCTGGTGGAACTGAAAGAGAAGGCTTAATAAATATAAGCGTTTATAATAATTTATAAAGATAATAAAAGGCTATTACTGTGTAATTATTCACACAGCAATAGCTATTTTATTTATCATTAAATTCGAATGTTAAAAGAAAGTCTTTTACTAAAAAATGAGCGAGTTTACATTCAAATACACCTAAAAAATGAGCGAGTTTTTAATTTGTTGCCTAATTTTTATTAAAGAATAGAAAAATTTATATTATAAATCAAATGTTTTTAATATGTTTAACTATTTAAAAACACATTGCAAACACGTTATATAAGTAATAAAATTTTTGTGGAATTTTGAAGGATATATATTTATATGGAAACATCAGAATTTTTTGGAAAAGAAAAGATTAGTAAGATATTATTAAAATTGGCTCCTCCTGTCATGCTAGCTCAACTGATTCAAGCTTTATATAACATTGTGGATAGCTTATTTGTTGGAAAATATTCAGATTCCGGGTTAACAGCTTTATCAATTGTTTATCCAATACAATTATTAATGATAGCTTTAGCTGTCGGTACAGGTGTTGGAATTAATACGGTTATGGCTTCTAAACTAGGGGAAGGAAAGAAGAAAGATGCTGATGCTTATGCTGGTGTAGGAACACCACTAGCTATAGTTCTTTGGGCGTTATTTTCTTTAATTAGCTGGTTTGTTATGCCTGCATTTGCAAGAATGTCTACAAACTCTGAAGAAATAATAAATGATGTAGTAACATATGGAAGAATTGTTTGCTTATTTAGCTTTGGATTATTCTTAGAAAGTATATGGACTAAAGTTTTACAAGCAAATGGAAATATGAAAATTCCAATGATAGCCCAAATTGTTGGAGCTATTGTTAATATCGCTTTGGATCCTCTATTAATTTTTGGTTTAATAGGTCTTCCTAAGTTAGGTATTGCTGGAGCTGCCATTGCTACTGTTGTTGGTCAAGTTGTAGCAGCTGCAATAGTCTTTAAAAAAGGGTTTAGAAAATCACCAGATATTAAATCTTATCCACAAAGAATAGCTAAAATATTTAAATTGGGTACTCCAAATATATTAATGCAATCAGCTTATACTTTTTATATATTTGGATTAAATATGATTTTATCTACGTTCTCTGATCAAGCAGTTACGGCGTTAGGCTTATATTATAAGTGGCAGACTTTTTTCTTTATCCCACTTGGTGCTATGCAAACATGTATCGTTCCAGTTATAAGTTATAACTATGCAGCTGGTAATATAGATCGGTGCAAAAAGACTTTGTTTAGTTCGGTTTACTTTGGATGGGCTTTAATGACTATAGGTATTATTTGCTTTTTAACTATTCCAGGTCCAATGTTAAGAGTATTTACTAAAGATGCTGAAGTAATAAGAATAGGAACACATGGTTTCCATATTATAGGCATTAGTTTTATACCTATGGTTACTTCACTAATATTCCCAGTTTTCTTCCAGGCTGTCGGTTCAAGTGTGAAAAGTTCAATTTTAACAATTGTTAGAACATTAGTTTTATTTGTACCGTTAGGTTATTTATTTTCATTATTAGGTCTTTATTATTTCTGGCTAACTTTCCCAGTTACTGAGACGTTAACAAGTGGAGTTGGATTTTCCTTCTATTATAGATTCTTAAATAAAGACTATGTTAAAAATAAAACTAACAAAGAAGAGAAAAATGCTATTAAACCGGAAATAAAAGAATCAAAACCAGGTTTAATTATTACTATTGATAGACAACATGGCTCTTCAGGAAAACAAATTGGTAAGATAGTAGCAGAAAAGCTTAATATTCCGTTTTACTATAAAGAGATGATAGCTTTAGCAGCGCATGAAAGTGGACTTGATCAAGAGTTTATTGATAGTTTGCATAAAGAATCACCTGAAATCTTACAAAGCTTATATTTGAGTACGAATGTGGTTAGATACGCCATCGAAGCTCAAGATAAAATTATTAAAAAAATAGCTGATTCTGGAAGTTGTGTTATAGTCGGAAGAGCAGGTAGTTACGTTTTGAAAGACTATAAAAATGTTATTAAAATTTTCGTAAAAGCTCCAAAAGAATTTAGAATTAAAAGAGTTATGGAAGTCTATAACGATACTGAAAAAGATGCTAAAAAACATATTAGAAAATCTGATAAAGCACGTGCTGCATATTATAAACATATTTCTAATAGAAAATGGGGAGATGCTAAAAATTACGATTTAGTTTTAGATTCTTCTATAGGATTAGAAGAATCTGCAAATATAATCGTCGAATGCTTCTTAAATAGCAAAAACAAGTAATTTTTTACTAATGTATATAGAAAAGCAAGAAAATCAACTGTTAGTTGAGTACGTTCAACTAAGAATATTTTGCTTTCTATATACTATTTTTTTTATAATTTGAAGGAGGTAAAAAATATGGACAAAAGTAAATTTGCAGATCGACTTACTGATTTAAGAAAAGAACAACATATGACGCAAGCTGATCTTGCTAAGAAATTAAATATTTCACCACAAGCAGTTTCAAAGTGGGAAACAGGTGAATCTATACCAGATATAGAAATGCTTGAAATATTATCTGATCTTTATGGATTAACTTTAGATGAATTAATTAAAGGAAAAGAAGCAACTAACGCTAATAAAGATATAGTTGTTGAAGAACAAATAACTGCTAAAGATGTAAATAGCAAAAAGAAACAAATTTCATTATTGAATATTGTCTTTAGTTCTTTAATGCTACTAGCTTTCTTGATTTTTGGCTTTAGTGAGTTTTATGAAATTAGTAATTTGGGCTATTTTTCTCTATACGATATATTGTTTTCATTAGGCTGATATAAAGTTTCTAACTTTGTCCTTTTGTTATTGACACTTTCCTTTATTGCTTCATGCGTATTAAGTATAATCTATGGCGCAAATTATAAAAGAAATTCAATATTAGCTCATCTAAGAAATATATTTGCAGCTTTTTCACTTGGCGGTTTTGTCGGCCATATAATTAAAATGGTATCTTATGGAATGTATGAAATAGAAAGAGTAGGAGTAGGTGCTTATATATTGGCTCTCATTATCTTAATCTATTTTGTTTTATTATTAGTTTTTGATAAAAATACTAAAAATGAATATAAAGAAAGTGAATTGAAAAAGTTACTTGATTTAAAGCTTCTTATTTCATATGCATTTATATCTATGTGTTTAATGTTTTCAGCTTTAATTGAAAGTGCTAATGCTACTTTTACTGATTCGATACTTTGTTTCGTATTAATTACTTTTTCCTTATTGCTGTTAACTTTATATATTGTAGTTGAAATAACAAGACTAAAAAATAAAAACATTGTATTTATTTTAGACATAATTGGACTTTCAATTATGCGTATAACTTTATTGATTTATAGTTTTTCAGTTAAGATTGTTACAGGTTTAGCTTTGTTTGCTTTAAATGGCGGTTTAATTGTGTATACAGTTATTAACTATATTAAAATTTGTAAGCTATTAAAAAAATAGTAATAAATAATTAGAATAAGTGGGCGAAAGCTCACTTTTTTTCGAAAAAATGATATTCAAAGCCAATTAATCACATATATTTAATTAGATTTTATCCAAGCATTATTTTACCTGAATAAAAAAATACTCAAATATTGT
>ERZ780177.392-NODE-392-length-49583-cov-6.998506_pt1 | contig 49583 bp, 44 predicted proteins | sample MGYA00510973_ERZ780177 | MGnify/ENA primary metagenome ERZ780177 (study PRJEB29588, sample SAMEA2144396) | human gut metagenome | biome: human gut; feature: human-associated habitat; material: faeces | place: Denmark | collected 2008/2010 ...
CATCCGTAAGGCAGCAGAGCCGCCAACGGCTGCGCAACAGCGGATAGTAGGAGCAGAGGCAAATCGTATAGTAGCTCTAAACGCGGCATCGCCGCGCGCAGGCATTTCCATTTCGGAGGGAAAAAGGTCATTCGGGATTGAGACTGCCAATCTAAAACCTTTCTCTTGGGGGATTGAAAGGGGGCTATTCTCTTTCACAAAAGAGAATAGCCCCCTTTGACTCGTGCCGCGCTCGGTGAGCGCGACTATTTACATCGAGATCCAGCCGAACGCGCTGGCGATTGAGCTGATCAAAATGATCGCCGCGAAGAACGGGCACAGGAAGCGGATCATGGCGTTGAAGACCTTTCTTCTGCGGAAGGGCGCGCCGTTCAGCGTGACCTCGTCCGCGATGCGGTCGACGCCGATGACGCGGGAGACGAGGATGCAGCTTGCGATGGCCGCGATGGGCATCATCACGGAGTTGGTCAGGAAATCGAAGAAGTCCAAAAACTGCATGCCGATCACGGTGACATTTGCCAGCGGGCCATAGCCCAGGCTGGAGAGGCTTCCGAGGAGAACCATGGAGACGCCCATGATGCTGGTGGCCTTCTTACGGCTCCAGTGCAGCTCATCCTGTAAGGTGGAGACAGCGCTTTCCGTCAGCGCGATGGAGCTCGTCAGCGCGGCGAACAGCACTAACAGGAAGAACGCGATGCCGATCACCGTGCCGAAGCCCATGGAATCAAAGACCTTCGGGATGGTGATGAACATCAGCGAGGGGCCGGCCTTCAGCGCGCTGGGATCGCCGCCGGAGAAGGCGAACACCGCGGGGATGATCATCAGGCCCGCCATGATGGCGATGGCCGTGTCGAAGACCTCGACATTGCGGGTGGAGCTTTCGATCGGGACGTCCTTTTTCATGTAGGAACCGAACGTGATGAGAATGCCCATGGCGATGGACAGGGAATAAAACATCTGCCCCATGGCGGAGACGACCGTCATCCAGGAGAAGTTGTCAAGATTGGGCACAAGGAAGTACTTGACGCCCTCCAGCGCACCGGGGCGGGTCACGGAATACACGGCGATGATCAGCGACAGCACCACGAGAATGGGCATCATGATCTTGGAGACGCGCTCGATGCCGTTTTCCACGCCCGCAAAGATGATCGCCAGCGTCATGGCCGTGAAGACGAGGAAGCAAAGCTCCGAGGACACGCCGTTGGAGATGAAGGACGAGAAATAGCCGTCCTCCGCGACGAGGTGCGCCTTGCCCATCAGGTATTCCGCCAGATATTTGATGACCCAACCACCGATGACGGAGTAGTAGGGGACGATCAGAATCGGAATGATGGCGTTGATCCAGCCGCCCATGCGCAGCGCAGGCTTATCGCTGAAGGACTTGTAAGCGCCGACAGGGCTCTTGCCGGTCATGCGGCCGATCGATGTCTCCGCAATGATCATCGTGTAGCCGAAGGTCATCGCCAGAATGATGTATACCAGCAGGAAAATAGCGCCGCCGTATTTGGCGGCCAGATAAGGAAAGCGCCAGATGTTTCCGAGGCCGACGGACGCGCCCGCAGCCGAAAGGACAAAGCCAATCTTGCCGGAAAAGGAACCTCTTTTATGATCCATGAAGAATCTCCTCTCTTTTTTACGACATACAACTTATCTAGTATATCATAGAATAAAGATGAAAACAATCTGAAATCCGAAGAAAAGAGAGCTATTTGTCGTTGCCGTGCAGAAAAATAAAAAAGGAAGACTCGAAAGAGTCTTCCTTTTCCATATTTAAGACCAGAGCAGCTGCATTGCGACGATTAGCGCCGCAGCGGCGAGGATATACACACCTGCGATCAGCAGTCCCGCCTTGAGCGCGCCGCGGATGGCGGCATTGCGCTCCTCGCGCGTCAGCTCACCGGCAGCGCTTTCCCACGGGCGGTCGTTCGCACGGGGCGCGTCGGGCGCGGAAAAGTCGCTGCGCTTGCGGTGAAAGTGTGGGAGAAAGGTCGGCTGGCGTTCGATGCCGCTCATGTCGGCGATCGTGCGGCCGTCGTCCTCCTCGTAGAAGTCGTCCTTCTTCATCACTTATTGTACAGGTGGCAGCACACAAAGTGGCCCGGCTCGATCTCGCGCTGGACGGGTGCTTCCTCCTTGCAGCAGGCCATGCAGTTGGCACAGCGGGTGTGGAATTTGCAGCCCTTGGGCGGATTGGCAGGGGAGGGGATGGAGCCCTCGAGCACGATGCGGTTCATCTTCACCTTCGGGTCGGGGATGGGGATGGCGGAGAAGAGCGCCTTCGTGTAGGGGTGGAGCGGGTTGCGGAAGATATCTTCCTTCGCGCCGTACTCCACAAGGTTGCCGAGGTACATGACGCCGACGGTGTCGGAGATGTGCTCGACAACGGAGAGGTCGTGGCTGATGAAGAGGTACGTCAGCTTGTATTTATCCTGCAATTCGTTCAGCAGGTTGATGATCTGCGCCTGGATGGACACGTCGAGTGCGGAGACCGGCTCGTCGCAGACGATGAACTCGGGGTTGAGCGCGAGCGCACGCGCGATGCAGATACGCTGGCGCTGACCGCCGGAGAACTCGTGCGGGTAGCGGTCCTTGTGGAACGGCTGTAAGCCGCAGTTGTCCATGACCTGGTCGATATAATCGTCAAATTCCGCCTTCGGGACAAGGTTGTGCTCGCGCACGGCCTCGCCGATGATCTCGCCGACCGGCATACGCGGGGAGAGCGAGGAGAACGGGTCCTGGAAGATGATCTGCATCTTCGTGCGCAGGGCGCGCAGCTCCTTGTGGGAGAGGTCGTAGACCTCCTGTCCGTTGAAGAGCACCTGACCGCCGGACTTGGAGTCATACAGGCGCAGGATCGTGCGGCCCGTGGTCGTCTTGCCGCAGCCGGACTCACCGACAAGGCCCATCGTCGTGCCGCGCTTTAAGTTGAACGTGACGCCGTCGACGGCCTTGACATAGCCGACCGTCTTCGACACCATACCGCCCTTGATCGGGAAGTATTTTTTGAGGTGATTGACCTGCAGAATGTACTGCGGGTCATATTCCACGGGGGTGAAATTGTTGTCGATGATGAGTGAGGACTTCTGCGCCTCATCGGCGTGCTCCTGCTTCTTGACAAATTCATCGGCATTCTGCTTCTGCGTTTCCTTCAGTTCATCGAGGACCTGATCGTCGTTCTTACCGGCTTTCCAAAACGGCATCTTATTCACCCTCCTTTCCGTTTTCCTTGCCCTCGGCCAGCTCTTCCTCCACGACCTCCTCAAGGTCGGGACGCTTGCCATCGTAGTAGCGGTAGCAGCTCACCTTGTGCGTCGGCGAGATGCTCACCTCGCACGGGTAGTCGCCCTCGCAGCCGTTCACGCACATTTCGCAGCGGTCCTTGAAATAGCAGTAGTTCGGCATGTTGATGGGGTTCGGCACCTTGCCGGGGATGGAGTAGAGCTTTTCGACCTGACGGCCCACGACCGGCTTGGAGGCCATGAGGCCGATGGTGTAGGGGTGCGCGGGATGGGAGAAGATCTCCTCCGCCGTGCCCTGCTCGACGATGCGGCCAGCGTACATGACGACCACATAGTCCGCCATTTCGGCGATGACGCCGAGGTCGTGCGTGATGAACATGATCGAGGAATTGATCTGATCCTTCAGATTGCGCAGAAGGTCGAGGATCTGCGCCTGGATCGTCACGTCGAGCGCCGTGGTGGGCTCGTCGGCGATGATGAGCTTCGGGCTGCACGCAAGCGCCATGGCGATCATGACGCGCTGGCGCATACCGCCGGAGAGCTCGTGCGGGAACATCTTGTAAACGCCCTCGCTGTTGGCAATGCCGACCATTTCAAGGAGTTCAATGGTGCGCGCCTTGATCTGCGCTTCGTCGTGGCCCTTTTCGTTGTGCAGGGCCAGCACCTCGTCGACCTGGTCGCCGATGCGGAACACGGGGTTCAGCGCGGTCATTGGCTCCTGAAAGATCATAGAGATGTAGTTGCCGCGTAAGTGCTGCATGACGCTGTCAGGCGCCTTCGTGACGTCGTAGGCCTTGCTGCCGAGGTTCAGGCGAATTTCGCCCTCCACGACCTGGCCCTGCGGGCGCTGCAAAAGCTGCATGAGCGACAAACTCGTGACCGATTTGCCGCAGCCGGACTCGCCGACGACGCCGACAGTCTTGCCGATGGGCACGGAGAACGTGACGCCGTCGACCGACTTGACAACGCCCGTGTCGGTGAAAAAGTAGGTGTGCAGGTTGTCGAATTCGACCGCGTTGTTGGGGTCGTGCATCTCGGTCAGATACTCGGATTCGGGAACGTTCTTGCGCTTGCGCTTCTTTTCGAGCGCATTTGTGATCTTGCGGTTTTCTTTGGAAATGCGGCGGGATTCCTTTGCGGAAAGATAGCCGTCATTATGCTTCTTAGCCATTCAAATTCCCTCCTTTCTCAGCGCTTCATCTTCGGGTCGAACGCGTCGCGCAGACCGTCGCCGACGAAGTTGAAGCCGAGGACCGTCAGCATCAGGCAGATGCCGGCGGGGATCCAGATGAACCAGTAGCTCGTGAGGACGTAAGAGTTGGAAACGTCGTTCATGATGTTGCCCCAGGAGGCGAACGGGAACTTGACGCCGAGGCCGAGGAAGCTGAGCGTTGCCTCGGTGATGATGGTGGCGCCGAGGCTCATCGTGCAGTTGACGATGAGCTGCGGGATGACGTTGGGGATCAGGTGGCGGAAGATGCGGCGCGAAACGCTGATGCCGCAGGCCTCCGTCGCGGTCATGAACTCCTGCTCGCGCAGAGAGAGGATCTGGCCGCGGACGAGACGGGCGATACCCGGCCAGCCGAGGAAGCCCAAGATCAACATTAAGTAGAGCATTCGGATCTGCGGGTCGACGCGCATGCCGTCCATCGCTGCGCCCAGAATGATGATGAGCGGGGTGGAGGGGATGCAGTAGAAGATATCGACGATACGCATGATGAGGTTATCGACCCAGCCGCCGAAGTAGCCGGAGACGCCGCCGAGCACCACGCCGAGCGCCGCGGAGATGATGACGACGATGAAGCCGATCATCAGCGACACGCGGCCGCCGTACATCAGGCGGGTGAGCATATCCATACCGTTTTTATCCGTACCGAGCCAGTGCGCGGAGTTGGGGAAGGAATAGGCGTCGAACACGCGGGTGGACGTGCCCTCCTTGATCGACCACTGGTACTTGGCGGGATTGTATTCAAGCTTGATCTCGCGCTCCTGACCGGCGTCGTTCACATAGGTGTACTTGGTCTCACCGTTTTCGACGGCCTGCTGCACGCGCTCTTTGAAATCCTTGGTGATGACCGTGCCGCTGACCTTGGACTGGATGACAAAGCGGCTGATGTAGGCGATCTCCTCGCCATTCAGCATGACGCTGTCTTCATCAAGCGTATAGGTCTTGCCGTTGGCCGTAAACTCCGCTTCGCCGTTGGCGTGCGCCTTGAGGGCGTTGAAGCTGAAGTTGAAGTCGAACTTCTGGCTGGGGTCGTTCGAGCTGATGATGTCCTTATAGGCGATGGCAAGGAGTCTGCCGCCGCTCGAGACGGAGTAGAGCGAGTCGCCCTCCTCGGTCACGTCGTAGGTGACGCCCTTGTAGGAGAAGCTGTCGTCCTTGCCCATGTGCAGCGTGAGCTGCGCCTGGAGGATCGTGCCGAACTCCTGGCCGTCGGCCACGAGATAGCGGTACTCGGTGTTCTTGCTCATGGCGGCGTATTCCTTGAGCTGGATATCGTCACGGTAGAAGACCTCGTCCTGCCCGTAGGGGCTGATGAGGCCGCCGATGAAGGAGAAAACGAACATCACGGCGAGGATCGTCAGACCCACGACCGCGAGGCGGTTGCGGAAAAAGCGCTTGGCGACCAGCGTGCCCGGGGAAAGGACCTTGACGCGGCGGTCGTCGTTGAGGGAATAATCCTCTTCGGGCGGCTTGTTTTCCTCGGAGGGCGTGTTGTCCTTTCCTGCGTACTTGTCGTTGAGCTCGTAGGAACGGCGGCGGGCATCATTACCGGGCGTGCCCTGTCCGTGAACGGGATTGGAAAGATCCTTATCGGTTCTATCGTCAAAATAACTCATTCGTCACGTCCTCCTTTCTTACGCGATGCGCACGCGGGGATCGACCACCGCGTACAGGATGTCGGAGATCAGGTTGCCCAGCAGGGTCAGGATCGCCAGGAACGTCATGTAGAACATGGAGAAGGGGATATCGCCCGCGACCATCGCATTGTACGAGATGAAGCCGATGCCGGGGATGGCGAACAGCGTCTCGGTGATGAGCGCGCCGGCAAAAAGGCCGGGCAGCGAGCCGCCGATGAATGTCACGAGCGGAATAAGCGTGTTGCGGAAGGCATGGTGATAGATGACCTTATGCTCGGAAAGGCCCTTGGCGCGGGCGGTGCGGATGTAGTCGGCGTTGAGCACCTCGAGCATGTTCGTGCGCACATAGCGCATCCACGGGCCGATGGAAATGAACACCAGCGTCACGATGGGCAGCACCAGATGCTTTGCCATATCGAGGATCTGACCAAACTGGCTGAGGGAGTTGAAGTCACGTCCTGTGAGGCCGACAAGGTCGAACCAGCCGAGTTTGACCGAGAAGATGAGCTTTAAGAGCGTCGCGAAGAAGAACGTCGGCAGCGACATACCCAGCAGTGCGACCGTCGTGACGGTGTAGTCGGTCACGCTGTACTGCTTGGTGGCGGCCACGATGCCGAGCGGCACCGCAATGAGAAGCTCGAACACGAGCGAGATAGCGCCCATGATGAACGAGACCCAGATGACCTCGTTGAACTTCTGGATGACGGGCACGGTATACTTCCAGCTGTCGCCGAAGTTGCCGGTGCACAGGTTCTTGAGCTGGACGAAAAAGCCGGGGATGAGGCCCAGGTCCAGGCCGTATTGTGCGTTGAGCTGTGCCAGCCACTCCTCATAGGGCTTGGAGCCGGGAGCCTGCGAGAGCTGCCGCGCCATATTCTCCACGTAGGAGCTGGGCATGCAGCGCATAAGCAGGTAGATGATGAATGTCACAAAAAAGAGGATCACCACCGACAGCAGCAGGCGTTTTACCAGATATTTGCGCATAGAATCCCTCCGTTTTTTGATAACGGCCGCCCCGCGCCCGGGGTCTTGTCGCCGTTTCGGGTTTGATATGTCTCTCTCTGCATATCAGCCAAATGCTCCGATGCACCGGGGCATTTGGATCATAAGCAGATGTGCCTGGGGCAGGCTACCCCGCGGCCGTGGGGCCGCAGGGTAGCCATGCGCCTAAGTAACGTTTTTGTGCAGCGACGGAGCTTACTGCAGGTCGAGCAGCTCGATGTCGTTGTACCAGGTCCAGTAGGTCGTGATATCAGGCGTCACGGTGTCGAGGTTGACACGCTTGGCGGAGAAGATCACGCAGTTCTGGCGCTGATAGATGGGGATCTCGACCGCCCAGTCGGCCACGATGTCAAGGCACTGCTTATACAGGGTCTTGCGGTAGGTCTGGTCGGTGGACTGACGAGCCATCATGATGAGCTCATCGAGGTCAGCATCCTTGATCCAGTAGGACTTCTCGTTGGAGCCGCCCTGGCTGTGATAGATCTGGAACATATCCGGGTCGGGCGTGGCCTGCCATGCCATGGCGAACATGTCGGCAGTACCGGCGTTGATCGCGTTGGTCATCTCGGCGAAGTTGGACATATCGGAGACGATCAGGTTGAAGCCGATCTCCTTGAGAGCGTCGGACGCGAGGGTCAGAGCCATGAAGGAGGGGTGGTCGCCCTTGCCGCTGCCGCCAACCATGACTTCAGCGTCCATGCGGCCGCCGGCGGGAGCAGCGGTGATCTTGCCGTCAGCGACGGTGTAGCCGGCAGCCTCGAAGTAGCCGAGAGCGGCCTGCTTGGCGGCGGCGTACTTGTCGTCGGCGCTCATGCCTTCGGTGTAGATGTCGTTGCCGTTGACGTCAACGGAGAAGGCGACCTTGTAGCCCTCATCGGTAACGCGCGGAGCGGCCCAGGAGGTGTCGGAGATGGGGTAGTTGATGACGTTGGCGAACTCACCGTAGTAGGAGTCGACAGCGACATCGCGGTAAACGGCGATAACCGTGGCGATGGCCTTACGCAGATCCTTGGAGGCCTCATCACCGCCGTTGCCGTCGCCGACCTTCACGCGGTTGGCGTTGAAGCCGACATAGCCGTAGCCGAGGTTGGCAACGAGGTCGGTCTGGATGGTATCGCCGGAGATCTCGCCGTTAGAGTTGGCTTCTTTGATCTGCTCGGCAGCTTCCTTGGAGTAGGAGGGGTCAGTTACGTCGATCGTGCCGGAGACAACGCCGGGGATCTTATCTTCGTCCTGCATCTCGCGCCAGATGACAGTGTCGATCTTGGGCTCGCCCTTCCAGTAGGTCGGGTTCTTCTGCAGGGTGACGGCGCCGTTGGACCAGCCCTCGAAGGTGTACGGGCCGGAGCCGATAGGCGTGGAGGTCACGGACTTGACGTGGGACAGATCGCCCTTGACAAAGCCGAACATGTTGTTGTCGTAGTCATACTTGTCAGTCTCGCCATAGTAGTGCATGGGGCACACGGTGACGGGGAGCTGATAGATGGCGGTGGCGTTGACCTCGGTGAGGGTGACGGTCATGGAGTAGTCACCGGTCTTGACGATACCGGCAACGTTGGGAGCGGACTCGCCGGTCTGGACGGCGACGGTATAGTCGTTGTAGGCGTCGCCCAGCTCGGCCTCGAGGAAGGAGGAGATGCTGGTGCCGGCGGTCTCGGCGTTGATGCCGTCATCGGAGATGTCGTAGCCGTACTTAGCAACGATGGCAGCCCAGAAGTCTTCGACAGTCGCGTCATCGGCGAGATCGAAGCCCCAGTTGCCAGCCTGCGCGGCGACGGAGTCGTCAGCGGTGGCGGAACCGGCGGCGACCACGTAGTCAAGGATCTCCTGGGCGAACTTCACGCCGGCGGCGTTGAAGGCGGTCCAGTAAGCGTTGTACTGCTCTTCGGTGTAGAAGTCGTTGGCGGCGTAGGCGTCAGGACCGGCGGCGAGGATCAGGTTCTGCACAGTGTCCATACCGCTGCGATAGGCTTCCAGACCCTTGATGGGCAGGGAGTACAGCGTGGAAACGCCGTCATAAGCGGGGTCAAGCAAGACATAGTAAGAGAAGATGACATCGTCGATGGTCATTTCCTCACCGTCGGAGAACTTGACGCCCTCTTTCAGGGTGATGTTGTAGTCGACCGTGCCGTCGTTGTTTTCAACGATGTCGCAGTCGGCAATGCCCTTGTAAGTATAGTCGGTGCCGTTGTAGGGACGGACGTCGCCCTCGATGCCCTTGAGGACGACAGAGCCCTCGCGGTCGACGAGAAACAGACCGTCGAAGACCATACCCATGACCTGGTTTTCATAGTCATTGGTATAGAAGAAGGGGGAGAACTTACCGTCGAAGTTCTGCGTGCCGACAACAAGCGTCTTGCCGTCGGTCTGGCCGTCGTCCGTCTTCTTGTCGCCGCAGCCGGCCAGAAGACCAAGACACATGACCAGAGAAAGGATCAGTGCAAGTGTTCTTTTCATTGAATCTACTCCTTTATAAATTTTTGCCAAACGGGTCGCCCCGTGCAGCACAAAGTAAGGTGCCCGCGCGTATGCACGCGCGGAAAGGGGAGTGCGCCTCCTATGGACATCTGTGCGCCGAAAAACAGCGCGTAGATTTTTTTTGATTATAGCATGAAAGGATGCACATTGTACAGAGTAAAATCTTAGAAGTTATTTTTTTTAGGCAATTTGTCCCATTCTGCCTGCATAATTTCGGCGCGCAGAACAAGGGCGCTCAGTAGGGCTGTCAGCTTCAGCAGGATATAGAGCAGCGCGAAAAACGTCTGTCCTGCGTGGTCATTGACGAAAAAGAAGATCAATTCGCACACGATGCCGAGAAGAGAAAAGACCGCCGTGACCGCCGTTCGCACGGGCAGAACGGCCACGCTTTTTTTGTAGTTGTACTCGCGCACCGTGCCCCAATCCATGCCGAGCTTTGCAAGCGCCCAGATGACGCTCGCCGCGCCCAGAAACTCGCCGAGGTAGGGGAGCAGAACGTAAAAACAGTTCTGCATCCCCGGCGCAGGAATGCACCCGCCCGCGGCGACCGCAACGGTCAGAATGGCTGCCATTCCCCACACGGCGCGCTTAGATCTACGCTGCTTTGCATCATCGTTTTGGCAGGCGTAGAGTGCCCCGTCGTAAACATATTCGCCCGCGACGTTCAGATGAAAGTCGTTCAGGTGCTCGCGGCGGCTGTGCTTTTTGTGCTGTTCGCCCATTATTCGATGCCCGTGAGGTCAAAGTCCGCGAGGGCCTTCTCCGCCTCGGCGCACACGCCGCGAAGGCACGCTTCGTCAAACGGACTCTCAAGGCCGGCGTTTTTGAGAAGATCGGTGAACGTCCGGCTGCCGCCCTGCACGGTGTAGGCCATGTAGTGCTGCCAGGCGTTCCCCACGTCCTTGCGGATCATCGCCCAGAATTCGAGCGCCACGGTCTGGGCAAGGCAATAGTCAATATAATAGAATGGGCTCGAATAGATGTGGTGCTGGCGCTGCCAGCCCATGCCCTCGGAGTAGAACGGGATCTCGCCGTCGAGCTTCATCCACGGCATATAGACGCCGAGCAGCTCCTTCCAAACGGCGTGGCGCTCGGCGGGCGTCATTTCGGGCTTTTCATACACGATGTGCTGGAAGTGGTCGACCATCGTGCCGTAGGGGATGAACGTCAGCGCGCCGGAGAGGTGGCTGTAGAGGAACTTCTTCGCGTCGGGGCCAAAAAAGCCGTCTGCCCATGGCTCGGCGAAGAATTCCATAGACATCGAGTGGACCTCGCAGGCCTCCATGCTCGGCCAGATGTAGTCGATGGGGATGCGCTTGCGGTTCGTCCAGGCCTCGAAGGCGTGGCCGGCCTCGTGCGTCACGACCTCGACGTCGTGCTGCGTGCCGTTGAAGTTGGCGAAGATGAACGGCACCTGATAGTCCATGATGCTCGTGCAGTAGCCGCCCGCCTGCTTGCCCTCGGTCGAGAGCACGTCGAGCAGCTCGTCGCGCAGCATCGTTTCGAAGAATTCCTTCGTCTCGGGCGAAAGCTCGCTGTAGAACTTCATACCCTGGGCGAGAATGTCATCCGGCGTGCCCGCGGGGCGGGGATTGCCGGAACGGAATTCGAGCGCGTTGTCGGCAAAGCTCATCGGATACTGCTTGCCCAGGCGCTTGGCCTGCTCGCGGTACACCTTGTCAGCCACGGGGACGAGATACTTGACGACCGCCTCGCGGAACTTCTCCACGTCGTCTTTCGTATAGCAGTTGCGGCCCATGCGGTAGTAGCCGAGCGTGGTATAGCCCTCGTAGCCGAGCTTTTTGCCCATCGCGTCGCGCAGATGCACGAGCTTGTCGTAGAGCTCATCGAATTTCGCCTGGTTGTCCTTGTACCACTGGCCCTCGGCCTTCCATGCGGCAAGGCGCTTTTCATCGTCAGCGCAGGTCTTGAACGGGGAGAGCTGCGAGAGGGTGTAGACCTTGCCCTCGAACGGGATCTGCGCCGAGGCGAGCAGCTTTTCATACTCCTGCGTCAGGTCGTTTTCCTGCTGCAATTCAGGAATGATGGCGGGGGAGAAGGTCTTGAGCGCGATCTCGGCGTTGACGAACATCAGATCGCCGTATTCCTTTTCAAAGTCCGCGCGGAACGGGCTTTCGAGCATTGCCGCCGTCCACGCCTGATTGTATTCCTCAAGTTCAGGGTTGAAGTTGTTCCAGAATTTTTCCTCGCCGTCGTAGAATTTGTCTCGCGTGTCGATCGAGTGGCGGATGCTCGCGAGCGTCGCGGCGGTGGAGATGTGGCTCATCAGCTCCTGCTGCGAGAGAAAGACTCTGCGTGCTTCTTCGTAGCTTTTGGCGCTTTTGAGCTCTTCTGTCAGCGCGGAAAGCTGCTGCTTGGCCGCCGCGGGATCGGGGCGGGTGTAGGTCATTTCGGAAAATTTCATGTTGTTTCCTCCATCAAATTTTTATTGTTACATTTCTTATTCTTGCCGGTTATAGATCGCGGACACGTCCTTGCGTCCGCCGCCGATGACGACGACCGCTGCGGCCGCCGTGACGAGCATGAAGCCCGTCAGCACGCCGCGCACGGGGAGAAACGCCACCAGCGCGCCCGCGAGCAGATTGCCCGTGAAGCTGCCGACGGTGTTGAGCATGTTGAACGCGCCGTTGAAGCGGCCCTTTTTCTCGTCGGGCACGTAGCTCTGCGTGGCGGAGATGCGGATGGTGTAGCTCGTCACGCCGAGGATACCCGTTAAAAAGCACGAGACCATCATCACCGGCAGCGGGCAGTAGAGATAGAAGCCCTCACACAGCGAGATGACGACATAAACCATCAGGGCAATGGAATACTTATGCTGCACAGGCAGCTTGATTTTATAATGGATGCCGCCGCCGATGGCGCGGCCGAAGATCGCCATGCCCCAGACGAGCATATAGATGTATTCGCCGTTATCGAATGTCGACTTGAAGTACGGCAGCGTGATGACCTGCGACGCGCCCGAGGCCAGCATGCTGAATGTGAAATAGATGGCCACGCGCAGAAGCCCCTTTTCACTCATCAGATAGCGAAAGCCCTCTTTGATGTCGCGCAGGAGCTGGCGGCCTGAGGAATGCTGCTCTTCGAGCGCGAGCGCGGCACGCTGCTTTTCGATGTAGTGTTCCTCGGCGCGGATCTGCGTCTCCGCCGTCGCGGCGATGAAGAAGCACAGCGCGTTGATGCCGAGCAGCGGTGCAATGCCGAAGAGATTATAAAAGTACGTTGCGATCGGGATGATGAGCGCCGAGAGCGTCTCCAGCACGCTCGCGATGGAGTAGGCCTTGGAGTAGTTCCCCTCAGAGATCAGCAGGGGATAGAAGCTGTCGTAGGCGACATAGTAGATGCTGTTGATCGAGCCGATGATAAAGCAGAAGACCGCGAGCATCGGAAAGCTGAACCAGCCGCGGCTCAGGATCAGCGCAGCGACAAGGTAGACCCCGGAGGAAAGGAAGTCCAGCGTGTAGATCGTCTTCTTGCGCGAAAAACGGTCGAGGATCGCGCCCGAGAAAATGGGCATGACGATCTGCGGCAGCGTAAAGGTCGCAATATAGATGGCATAGAGCAGGTTCGAGCCCGTGTAATCCAGTACGAGCAGGCTCAGCGCGAAGCCGGACATCGAATTGCCCAGCATCGAGATCACGCTGCCCAATGTGATGATAGTGAAATCCCGCGTCCACAGCGGTGAGACCGGAGCTGGCGCGGGAGAAGAGGATTCGTTCATAGAAATAGCCTCCTTCCGGCTTAAGAGCGCAAACAAAAGCCCGCTCGATGCGGGAGGGGGACGGAAATCAACTGTATTATAAAGGATTTCGATAAAAGAATCAACTATAATTCCACCAAATATGGACAAATGTACAAATGCTGCCCCTGTTTTGTGCGGCACAGAGGGAGTGTCCGCTTGCCGAGAAGCATGACGTGTGCTATAATACCGCCAAACAAAAATAAACTGTGGAGGACATCACCATGCAACATGCACCGGCAAGAGAACTGCTGCATTTTATCAAAAAAAGCCCCACCTGCTACCATGTGACCGAGAACATCCGCCAAAAGCTCCTCGCAAACGGCTATACCGAGCTCTCCGAACGCGAACGCTGGGAGGTAGCCCCCGGCGGGAAGTATTTCGTCCGCCAGCAGATCGACCGCCGCAACGGCTCGAGCACCATCGCCTTCCGCGTGCCGGAGATGATCGACGGCGGCTTCGCCATGGCTGCGGCGCACTCCGACTCGCCAGCGTTCCGTTTAAAAGAGCATCCCGACCGCCGCAGCGCGCATTATGTCCAGCTCTCGACCGAAAAATACGGCGGCATGCTGATGTCCACATGGTTCGACCGCCCACTCTCCGTCGCGGGCCGCGTCTTCGTGCGCGCAAACGGCGAGATCGTCGAAAAACTCGTGAGCGTCGACCGCGACCTGCTCGTCATTCCCAATGTCGCCATCCACATGAACCGCACAGCGAACGACGGCATGAAGTACCTCGCGAATATCGACACGCTGCCGCTGCTCGGCGGCAAAGACAGCGGCGGCATCCTGCCCATCGTCGCCAAAGCCGCGGACGTTGCAGAAAACGACATCCTCGGCAGCGACCTGTTCCTCTACTGCCGCGGCGAGGGGACGCTGCTCGGCGAGAACGAGGAGTACATCCTTTCTCCCAAGCTCGACGATCTCGAGTGCGCCTGCGGCTGCCTCGAGGGCTTCCTTGCGGCGAAGGAGAGCGGAAATATCGCCGTCTGCTGCATTTTCGACAATGAAGAGGTCGGCTCGTCCACCAAGCAGGGTGCGGGCTCGACGTTCCTGCGCGACACGCTGCGCCGCATCGCCCTGTGCCTCGGAAAGGACGAGCAGGAGCTCCAGATGATGCTCGCGCGCAGCTTCCTCGTCTCGGCGGACAACGCGCACGCCCAGCACCCCAACCACGGTGAATACGCCGACCCCGACAACTGCCCGTATATGAACGAGGGCGTCGTCATCAAGTTCAACGCCAATCAGCGCTACGCGACCGATGGCCGCTCCTGCGCTATTTTCCGCGCCGTGTGCGAAAACGCGGGCGTTCCCACGCAGGTCATGTCCAACCGCTCCGATCTTCCCGGCGGCTCGACGCTCGGCTCGATCTCCGATACGCTCGTGCCGGTCAGCACGGTGGACATCGGCCTGCCCCAGCTCGCGATGCACTCTTCGTGGGAGACCGCGGGCGTGCAGGACTATGAATTCCTGATCCGCGCGATGACGGAGTATTTCGGCAGCGCACTGTAAGAGACCTGCCGAAACGGTAGACAAAAGCACGGAAACATGCTAAAATAAAACGATTTTTGATCAAATACGCTTTCAACGACAGAAAGGAAATATATCATGGACGTTAAGGAAATTCTCAAGCACGTTGACCATACCCTCCTCAAGCAGACCGCCACCTGGGAGGACATCAAGCAGATCTGTGACGACGGCATCAAATACGGCTGCGCGAGCGTCTGCATCCCGCAGACCTATGTGAATCACGCCGCGCACTACGTCGCCGAGCAGCAGCACTATGGCTTCGGCCAGCTGCCCATCTGCACGGTCATCGGCTTCCCCAACGGCTACACGCCCAGCGGCATCAAGTGCATGGAGGCCGAGTCCGCCGTCGCCGACGGCGCGACCGAGATTGACATGGTCATCAACCTCGGCTGGGTCAAGGAGGGCCAGTACGACAAGATCCTTCAGGAGATCAACTCTGTGAAAATCTCCTGCCACGGTAACATCTTAAAGGTCATCATCGAGACCTGCCTGCTCACCGACGAAGAGAAGATCAAGCTCTGCGAGGTCGTCTCCAATTCTCACGCCGACTATATCAAGACCTCCACGGGCTTTGCCGGCGGCGGCGCGACCCGCGAGGATGTCGCCCTCATGGCCGCCCACATGACCAACGGCAAGAAGATCAAGGCCGCCGGCGGCATCGCGAGCCTGCAGGACGCCGAAGACTTCCTCAAGCTCGGCGCCGACCGCCTCGGCACGTCCCGCATTGTCAAGGCCGTCAAGGAGCTCGAGGCCAAGGGCGAACTTTAAGAAAGGGGAGGGCTCAATATGCCGACTCCGCATAACAGCGCGAAAAAGGGAGACTTCGCCAGGACCGTTCTGATGCCCGGCGACCCGCTGCGCGCGAAGTTCATCGCCGAAACATTTTTAGATGAACCAAAGCTCGTCAACAACGTCCGCGGCGTGCAGGGCTACACAGGCACCTACAAGGGCGTTCCCGTCAGCGTGATGGCCAGCGGCATGGGGATGCCGTCCATCGGCATCTACTCCTACGAGCTGTTCACGCAGTACGATGTCGAGAGCATCATCCGAGTGGGTTCGGCGGGCGCGCTGCAAAAGGACTTGAAGCTCGGTGACGTGGTCGCGGGCATGGGTGCGTGCACCAACTCGAACTACGCCGCGCAGTACGGCCTTGGCGGCACATTTGCCCCCATCGCGGACTTTCAGCTGCTCTCCGCCGCCGTTGAATCGGCGAAGGAGCTCGGCGTCCGCATGGACGTCGGCAACCTCTACTCGTCCGACACGTTCTACGACGCGTCGAACCCGTCGCTCAAGTGGGCGGACATGGGCGTGCTCGCCATCGAGATGGAGGCCGCCGCCCTCTACTGCAACGCCGCCTATACGAAAAAGCGCGGACTTTCCCTCTGCTCGATCTCCGACAATATCCTCACCGGCGAGGAGCTTTCGCCCGAGGCGCGGCAGACGAGCTTTACCGCCATGATGAAAATCGCGCTCGAAACAGCCGCAAAGATGGCGGCAGAATCCCAAAAGTAAGGAGATTATCATGCCATGCGCGTGATCGACATTGAAAACATTGTGACCAACATGAAGGACGACACCCGCTTCGTCCTGCGCTGCGAGGAGGTCTTCCACGACAAGATCAGCTCCGCCGCGGCGAGTATTTTAATGAACAAGGGGCAAAAGCCCATCGTCTGCCTGACGGGCCCGAGCGGCTCGGGTAAGACGACGACGGCGATGCGCCTGCGCGAATACCTCGAAAACCTCGGCGTCAAGGTCTGCATGCTCAGCATGGATAACTTTTTCCTGCCGCTTGATCAGCGTCCGCCCGAGGCGAGCGACTGGGAGTCGCCCTACTGCGTGAACCGCGATTTACTCATCGAGGATATCCACCGCCTGATGGACGGCGAGCTCGTGGAGCTGCCGGTCTACGACTTCAAAGCAGGCGGCGTCGGCGGCTACAAGCCCATGCAGGGCGACAAGGACGCCGTCATCATCGCCGAGGGCATCCACATGCTCAACCCGCTGATTTTCGACCAGCTCAGAAGCGAAGCTACGGGCGTTTACGTTGCCCCGCGTACGCGTATCATCACGCACAAGGACCGCATCGTTCGTCCCGAGCAGCTGCGCGTGGCGCGCCGCATGATCCGCGACTATCAGGGCCGCGGCCATTCGCTGCGTCAGACCGTCGAGCGCGCCGAGAGTGTCGACCGCGGCGAGCTCAACTACATCATGCCGAACAAGCCGAACGCGAGCATCCACATCGACACGTTCCACGACTACGAGCCGTGCATCCTCGCGCGGTATTTGAAGGAGATCCCCGAGTTTTACAGCCAGCTCGACGATCAGTTTATCGCCGAGCACGGGCTGAGCGACCTGATGGACGTTGTCAACTCCGTGCCGTCGCTGCGCACGGACTATGTTCCGCGCGACTCCATCGTGCGAGAGTTCGTCGGCGGCAGCTGCTTTGAGTATTAAATCGGCAAAATCCGACAACGAACTGTAATTTCTGATTTTGATAATACGAAACGTAATCGAAATTTGGCGCTTTTGCGCGAAAAGGGGAGGAAGAGCGAATGCATTCTGACGAGCGGCGAAAGGCCATTGCCGACGTGCTGCGCGCGGCGGACGCGCCGATCAGCGCCTCCGCGCTGGCGGAAAAATTCTCCGTCTCGCGCCAGATCATCGTGGGCGATATCGCGCTGCTGCGCTCCTCGGGCGAGGAAATTCTCGCCACTCCGCGCGGCTATGTGACGCCGAAGGAGGCACGCGGCATCCTCCGCCGTGTCGCCGTGAAGCACACGCCGCAGGAGATGGAAGCCGAGCTCAACACCATCGTCGACAACGGCTGTATGGTCATCGACGTCATCGTCGACCACCCCATCTACGGCCAGCTCACCGGCCCGCTGCAAATTTCGAACCGCTACGAGGTCAGCCAGTTCATTGAGCGCTGCAAAAAGGCGGAGCCGCTGTCCAGTCTCACCGACGGCATCCACCTGCACACGCTCTCCTGTCCCGACGAGGCGGCGTTCGAGCGCACGAAGAGTGCGCTGCGCGCACTGCGCGTCCTGCTGGAGGAAAACGGAAATTAAGGGTTGACAATCCCCACACAAGCGATTATAGTGTCATGTGCACGTGTCAAGACACCTGCGCATGACACTATTTTATTTTTAGGCTGTGAGGATATCATGGAAAAATTCAAAGCGTTCTGCAAACGCAAAAACATTGAAGTTTCGGCCAAGCGCTACGGCATCGATGCGCTCGGCGCAATGGCGCAGGGCCTCTTCTGCTCGCTGCTCATCGGCACGATCATCAAGACGCTCGGCGCGCAGCTGGGCGTTCCGTTTCTGACGGACATCGGCACCTATGCGATGTCCGTCTCCGGCCCTGCGATGGCCATTGCCATCGGCTACGCGCTGCAGGCACCCCCGATGGTGCTCTTCTCCCTCGCGGCGGTGGGCTATGCGGCCAACGCCGAGGGCGGCGCAGGCGGCCCGCTCGCCGTGCTCATCATCGCGATCCTTGCCGCCGAGTGCGGCAAGGCTGTGAGCAAGGAGACGAAGATCGACATTTTGGTCACGCCCACCGTGACCATCCTGGTTGGCGTCGCGCTCGCCAAGTGGATCGCCCCGCCCATCGGCACGGCGGCCTCGGCGTTTGGCATTATCATCGACAATGCGACCAAGCTCCAGCCGTTCTGGATGGGCATCGCGGTCTCTGTGCTTGTCGGCGTCGCGCTCACGCTGCCGATCTCTTCCGCCGCCATCTGCTCGGTGCTGGGCCTGACGGGGCTTGCCGGCGGCGCGGCCGTCGCAGGCTGCTGCGCGCAGATGGTCGGCTTCGCCGTGATGAGCTTTAAGGAAAACCGCTGGGGCGGCCTTGTCTCTCAGGGCCTCGGCACGTCGATGCTCCAGATGCCGAACATTGTCAGAAATCCCCGCGTCTGGATCGCGCCGACGCTCGCCTCCGCCATCACCGGCCCTATCGCCACGTGCGTGTTCCATCTTGAGATGAACGGTGCGCCGATCAATTCCGGTATGGGGACCTGCGGCCTGTGCGGCCTCATCGGCGTGTGGACGGGCTGGGTCTCCCCGAGCGAGGAGGCTGTCGCCAAGGGTGCGGCGGCCATGAGCCCAACGGGCTTTGACTGGCTGGGCCTCATCCTCGTCGCCATCGTGCTGCCCGCCATCCTTGCTCCGCTCATCAATATGGTCTGCCGCCGTCTCGGCTGGGTCAAGGACGGCGACCTGAAGCTTGACTGAGAAAATAACGTGTAAAAAGTGTGGACTTTTTGTAAAGAATCCCATCAATTATCACAAAAAAAGTAAAATCGGGGAGAATCGGACTTGATTCTCCCCTTTGCTTTTGCTATACTGTCAGACGAGGTGCGTCCGCACTTCAAAATAAACCGGAGAGCGGCCTGCCGCCGACCGGAAAAATAAGGAAGGATAGAAGAATGAAGAAGTTTTTTGCGCTGCTTCTCGCTCTCGTCATGGTTCTGTCCCTCGTTGCCTGCGGTGATAAGAAGACCGACGACAATCAGGGCGACACCAACACTGACGATCAGCAGGGCGAGACCACCACTTACACCAATCCTGACGATATCGACGACAACATGACGTCCGAAGACGGCAAGTATGAGATCGCGTTCGTCACCGACGTCGGCCAGCTGAAGGATAAGTCCTTCAACCAGGGTACCTTCGACGGCGTGAAGCTCTATGCCGCCAACAACGGCCTGAGCTACAAGTACTATCAGCCCGCCAACGGCGATCAGGCTACCGATGACGACCGCTACGACGCCATGAAGGCTGCCGTGGACGGCGGCGCCAAGGTCATCGTCTGCGCCGGCTTCATGCAGGGCACGGCCCTCGAGAAGGCCGCTAAGGAATTCACCGACACCAAGTTCGTCTTCATCGACGGTTGGTCCCTCGGCCTTGACAACGTTGCGGGCATCGCCTTCAACGAAGAGCAGTGCGGCTACTTCGCCGGTTACGCTGTCGTCAAGGAAGGCTATGAGAAGCTCGGCTTCACCGGCGGCGGCGGCGGCACCCCGCCTGCATCCGTTACGGCTGGGGCTTTGCTCAGGGCGCCAACGACGCTGCTAAGGAAATGGATAAGACCGTCGACCTGAACTACTCCTGGGAGTACGGCGCTTCCTTCCAGGCTTCCCCCGAGCTGCAGACCATGGTCTCCGGCTGGTACTCCAACGGCACTGAGATCGTCTTCGCCTGCGGCGGTTCCATGTTCCAGTCCGTCGCCGCTGCCGCTTCCGCTGAGGACGGCAAGGTCGTCGGCGTCGACGTCGACCAGTCCAGCGAGTCCGAGACCGTCGTCACCTCCGCTATGAAGGGCCTGAGCGATGCTGCCGAGTGGGCGATCGCCAAGGTTTACGATGACACCTGGGACGAGATCGGCAATGCTGCCACCTCCCTGGGCGTTGCTGAGAACGCTGTCGGCCTGCCGACCGCTACCTGGTCCATGGAGAACTTCTCCGTTGCCGACTATGAAGACCTCTTCCAGAAGGTCCTCAACGGTGACATCACCATCGACAACAACTCCGAGATGGCCAACCCCGCTGAGGGCGGCCTGACCAACGTCAACGTCAACTACATCGGCGGCTAATTCCCAATAGCGCATACATAAAAAGAACGGAAGACTTCGGTCTTCCGTTCTTTTTCACATTTCTGACAGGGAAAGACATGCGAAAACCTTTTGCTTTTCATCGGGAAACGTGATATAGTATAATGTAATTATGGTTTCCGTCCTCGCAGCGCAGCGCGTGCGGGCCATCAAAACGGAAGGAGGGCGAAAAAACTTGGAGAATCAGTACGCGATCGAGATGCTGAACATCACCAAAAAATTCCCCGGTATTATCGCCAACGACAACATCACCTTACAGCTCAAAAAGGGCGAGATCCACGCCCTGCTCGGTGAAAACGGCGCGGGAAAATCGACGCTGATGTCGGTTCTTTTCGGCCTTTATCAGCCGGAGGAGGGCATCATCAAAAAAGACGGCAAGGTTGTGTCCATCAAGGACCCGAACGACGCCACCGCGCTCGGCATCGGCATGGTGCACCAGCACTTCAAGCTGGTGGACGTTTTCACGGTGCTCGACAACATCATCCTCGGCGCGGAGACGACGAAGTGCGGCTTTTTGCAGAAGAAAGAGGCGCGCAAAAAGGTCGAGGAGATCTCGAAGCGCTACGGCCTGAATGTCGACCTTGACGCCAAGGTCGAGGATATCACGGTTGGTATGCAGCAGCGCGTCGAGATTCTGAAGATGCTATATCGCGACAACGAGATCCTCATCTTCGACGAACCGACCGCGGTGCTCACTCCGCAGGAGATTGAGGAGCTGATGGCCACGATGAAGGAGTTTGCCCGCGAAGGCAAATCCATCCTGTTCATCTCCCACAAGCTCAATGAGATCATGGAGGTTTCCGACCGCGTGAGCGTTCTGCGCAAGGGCAAGTACATCGGCACGGTCAACACGAGCGAGACCACCAAGCAGGAGCTTTCCAACATGATGGTCGGCCGCCCCGTGCAGCTTGAGGTCACGAAGGACGAGGCCAAGCCCACGGGCGAGGTCTTGAAGGTCGACCACCTCTGCGTCCACTCCCACGTGCAAAAGCGCAACGCCGTGAATGACGTTTCCTTCACCGTCCGCGCGGGCGAGATCGTCTGCATCGCCGGTATCGACGGCAATGGTCAGACGGAGCTTGTCTACGGCCTGACGGGCCTTGATAAGCCGTCCTCCGGCACGATCACCCTCTGCGGCAAGGATATCTCTCATGCCTCCATCCGCCACCGCGGCGAGCACATGAGCCACATTCCCGAAGACCGCCACAAGCACGGCCTCGTGCTCGACTTCACACTCGAGCAGAACATGGTGCTCCAGCGCTTCAACGAGCCGCGCTTTGAAAACCACGGCTTTATCAACAACAAGGCTGTGCGCGACTATGCCAACTACCTGATCGACAAGTTCGACGTGCGCAGCGGCCAGGGCGCGATTACGCGCGCGCGTTCCATGTCCGGCGGCAACCAGCAGAAGGCCATCATCGCCCGCGAGGTCGACCGCGACAAGGACCTCATCGTCGCCGTGCAGCCCACGCGCGGCCTGGACGTCGGCGCGATCGAATTCATCCACAGCCAGCTCGTCGCCGAGCGCGACCGCGGCAAGGCGATTTTGCTCGTCTCGCTCGAGCTGGACGAGGTCATGAGCCTCTCTGACCGCATCCTCGTCATGTACGAGGGAGAGATCGTCGGCGAGCTCGACCCGAAGAAAACCACCGTCGAAGAGCTCGGCCTTTACATGGCCGGCGCCAAGCGCATGGCGAAGGAGGAGGCGGCCGTATGAAAAAAGAACACTTCCTGCAAAGCGAAGGCTTCAAGACCGTCGCGGCGTCCGTCCTCTCGATCCTGATTGGCCTCGCCGTCGGCAGCATCGTCATTTTGATCGTCGGCCTCACGAGCCCGAACCTCTCGCTCTCCTCGGCGTGGGACGGCATCCGCATCGTGTTCGGTGGCCTGTTCTCCACGGGACGCGACGCCTCCGGTACGCTGATGTGGGGCTTCAACCCGACGAATATCGGCAACATGCTCTTCCGTGCCGCGCCGCTCATCATGACGGGCCTTTCCGTCGGTATGGCGTATAAAACAGGCCTTTTCAACATCGGCGCGCCGGGCCAGTATCTCATCGGTACGCTCGTGTCGCTCTCCATCGCCCTCGGTCTTCCGTCCGAGACGATGTCCACCACGCTCATCTGGCTGCTCGCCTTCCTCGGCGGCACGCTCGCGGGCGCGATCTGGGGCGCGATCCCCGGCCTTTTCAAGGCCCTGCTCAACATCAACGAGGTGCTCGCCTGCATCATGACGAACTGGATCGCGGCAAACCTCGTCACATGGCTCTTTGATATCAGTAACTTCAAGAACGTCACCGAGTCCACCAAGACCGGCTACATCTACAAGACGACCTACAATGGCGTCGCCACCGCGAAGATGGGCCTTGACAAGCTGTTTCCGAATTCTCAGGTCAACGGCGGCATCATCATCGCCGTCATCTTTGCCATCGGTGTTTACGTGATGATGTCCAAGACGACGTTCGGCTATCAGCTCAAAGCCTGCGGCTCCAACCGCCACGCTGCGCGCTACGCCGGTATCGCCGACAAGCGTAACATCGTCATCTCCATGGCGATCGCGGGCGCACTGAGCGCGGCGGGCGCTTCGCTCTACTATCTCTCCGGCAACACAGAGTTCTTCTGGTCCACGTACCAGTCGCTCCCTGCCATCGGCTTCAACGGCATCCCTGTTGCGATGCTCGCCTCCTGTAACCCCATCGGCATCATCTTCACGGCGCTGTTCATGTCGATGCTCGATATCTCGGGCCTGCAGCTGACGAATCTGACGGCCTATAACGAGTACATCACGAACGTCATCATCGCCGTCATCGTGTATCTGAGCGCTTTCTCGCTGGTCATCAAGATGTGGATCGGCAAGCTCGGCAAAAAGAAGGACGACGGCGCGGATGCCAACGCGGAGCCCGCCCCGGCGGCAGTTCCCGCGCCAGCTGGTGCACAAGCGGAAACGGAGAAAGGAGGCGACGCGAAATGACATTCCTCATTCAGCAGACGCTCATTTATGCCGTCCCTCTGATGATCGTGGCGCTTGCGGGCGTGTTCGCCGAGCGCAGCGGTATCATCAACCTGGCGCTGGAAGGTATCATGGTCTTCGGCGCATTCATCGGCGTCTGGTTCGTGCGCATTTTGCAGACGAGCGACGCCATCCTCTCCCTCAAGCAGAGCGGCAACTGGGTCGCGCTACAGGGCGTGGAGCTTCTCACGATGCTGGTCGCGGCGGCCTTCGGCGCGCTGTTCTCGCTGCTTCTGAGCTTTGCCTCTATCAACCTGCGTGCTGACCAGACCATCGGCGGCACGGCGCTGAACCTGATGGCCCCCGCACTGGTGCTGTTCTTCATCCGCATCATCGCCAACCAGAATACGCTGCAGATGCTCACGGGCGACGCGGCGAGCTGGTTCATGATCAAAAAGTCTACGCTCGGCATCGACAAGAACACCGACCTCGGCTTTTTCGGCGAGACGTTCGTCAACAAGGTCTACCTTGCGACCTACGTCTGCATCCTGCTTTTCATCATCCTGTCGATCCTGCTCTATAAGACGCGCTTCGGCCTGCGCCTGCGCGCCTGCGGCGAAAATCCCCAGGCGGCGGATTCGCTGGGCATCAACGTCTACAAGATGCGCTACGCTGGCACGACCATTTCCGGCGCGCTCGCGGGCATGGGCGGCTTCGTCTATGCGCTGACAACGGCAAACTGCGCCTCGAACGGCGACGTTGCGGGCTTCGGCTTCCTCGCACTGGCCGTTATGATCTTCGGCAACTGGAAGCCCGTGAATATCGCGGTCTCCTCGCTGCTGTTCGGCCTCTTCAAGTGCATCGCGGCGAGCTACGCGAGCATCGACATCAACGGCGACGGCGTCTACATGCTCGCCGAGATCGGCATCAGCGCCCATCTCTACCGCATGCTGCCCTACATCGTCACGCTGCTCGTGCTGGCGTTCACGTCCAAGAGCTCCCGCGCCCCCAAGGCCGAGGGCATCCCCTACGACAAGGGCCAGCGCTAAATTACATAAGAAGCGGTATGGCGCAGCCATACCGCTTCTTTGCAAAATGAAAGAGAGAAATGTATGGAAGTTAGAGAGATCACAGCGGCAGAGAAGAAGCAGCGCATCGCGCGCTTGATTTTAGAATCGCTGCCCGACTGGTTTGGCATTCCAGAGGCGCGCGAGGAATACATCGAAAAGAGTGTTAAGCAGCCGTTTTTCGCCGCGTTCGACGGCGAGAACGCCGTCGGCTTTCTTTACCTTGCCGAAACAGGGAGGGATACGGCGGAACTCTATGTCATGGGCGTGCTGAAAGAATACCACCGCCGCGGCGTCGGCAAGATGCTCTTTGCCGCAGCGAAGCAGCGGGCGAAGGAGCTTGGCTACTCGTTTTTGCAGGTCAAGACCGTGCAGATGGGGAAGTACCCTGAGTACGACGCGACGAACCGCTTCTATCTCGCCCTCGGTTTTGGCGAGTTTGAGGTATTCCCGACGCTCTTGGACGAGTGGAACCCGTGTCAAATCTACGTGATGAGCCTGAAATAAGAAAATGCTGGAACTTTTTCCCGCCGTTTTGCGTCTATAAAAGCAGAAAAACAGGGGAGGGAAGCATATGACCGTCCGCGAACCGAAAAAACGCTCTAATTTGCGGCTGAAGCTCGGCGGCGCGTATTTTAGCGCGCAGCGAAAACTCAGATGGCTTTCGATGCGGAAGCATTTTGCGCGCGAGCGCAGCGGGGAAGACTTAGCATATCAGGCGTTTTCCCACCATACGCCGCTCATGCGAAAGCTCAAGGACGTCGACATGCAGCTCCAGCGCAACAAGGTGACGAATCTCCGCCTCGCCTGTGCGCGGCTCGACGGGCTTTTGCTGCGCCCCGGTGAAACGATGAGCTACTGGTATCTCATCGGAAGGCCGACGGCGGGGAAGGGGTATCTGCCCGGCATGATCCTGCGCAACGGCGGGTATCTGGCCACGACGGGCGGCGGGCTCTGCCAGCTCTCAAACCTCATCTACTGGATGACGCTGCACACGCCGCTCACGGTCGTCGAGCGCCACCGCCACGGCTACGACGTCTTTCCCGACGCGAACCGCACGCAGCCCTTCGGCAGCGGTGCGACCTGCTTTTACCCCTATCTTGACCTGATGATCCGCAACGACACACAGGACACCTATCAGATGCGCGTCCGCGTCGGCGAAACGGACCTTGAGGGGGATTGGCGCGTGAGCGCCGAACCGACCGAGCGCTATGCGGTCGTAGAGCGCAGCCATGAGATGCGCGCGCAGTACTGGGGCGGCTACATCCGCCACAACGAGCTCTACCGGCAGACGTTTGATTTGCAGGGCAAGCTGCTCGCGGAAACGCCTGTCGCCGTAAATGACGCGGTGATGATGTATTCGCCGTATCTGGAAGAAAGCAAAAAGGAAGGCTGAAAGCCTTCCTTTTATTCAGCCGTTTCGTCCGCCTCTTCGGGCGTATCCTCTTCCTCGGGCTCTTCCCATGGCTGCATCGTGGCGACGCAGCGGTTGATGTTCTTGCCCTCGGCATAGAATTTGGCCTCGTAGTCGGTCATCACGCCGCGCTGTCCGTTCGCGTGCAGATCGCGTGTGACCTCAGAGAGGGTGAAGCCGAACTGCGGGATCTCCTCAATCGACCACTCAAACAGCGGGTCGTTGTCAGTCTTGAAATGAATTTGGCCGTTGTCCTTGAGCACCTTGCGGTAGAGCTTCAAGAAATTGCCGTGCGTCAGCCGGCGCTTGGCCTGCCGCTTGGGAGGCCACGGGTCGCAGAAGTTGACGTAGATGCGGTCGACCTCGCCCTGATCAAAAATCTCAGGGAGCTGGTTGGCGTCGATGTCGATGAAGAAGACATTGTGCAGCTCTGCCTTGGCCGCGCGCTCCATCGCGACGACCATCGCGTCGGGCACCTTTTCGACCGCAATGAGCAGCACGTCGGGCTCCGCCGCGGCCGTCTCGACGGTGAAGCGGCCCTTGCCGCAGCCGAGCTCCACGCGGATCTCCTTCGCCTCGGGCATCAAGTCGTGCCAGCGGCCCTTGCGCTCGTAGGGGGCCTTGATCTGATACGCCCCGCACCGCTCCATGCGGGGAAGCAGGTTTTTCTTTTTGCGCATTCGCATAGAATGAACCTCGTTTTCCTATAATTAAAGCCTATCATATCGAAAATTGGTGCAAGAGACAAGTCATTTTAAAAATTTTATACAAGAGTTGCTGCATTGGGAGAAAAGATCATTAAAAATGCAGCGTTTCTTGCAATGACACCGGAAAAGTGTGAAACTTTTTTGAAAAAAGTGATTTTTCTCTTGCAAATATGCCTTGCCGCCCATATAATAGGGGGGCAGTTGAAGAAGACAGGAGGAGACACACGATGTCTTTTGTCAAATATGAACCCAAGGGCAACATTGCCTATCTCATCATTGACCGCGAAAAGGCGCTCAACGCGCTCAATTCTCAGGTGCTCGCCGATCTCGATGCCGCGCTCGACGCGGTGGACTTAAGCGAGATCCGCTGCCTGATCGTCCGCGGCGCGGGCGAGAAGTCCTTTGTCGCCGGCGCGGACATCGCGCAGATGAAGGAGCTCAGCAAGGAGGAGGCCGAGGCCTTCGGCAAGCAGGGCAACGACGTCATGCGCAAGCTCGAAGCGTTCCCCATCCCGACGATCGCGGCGGTGGGCGGCTATGCCCTCGGCGGCGGCTGCGAGCTCGCGATGAGCTGCGATTTCCGCATCTGCTCCGATACCGCCGTCTTCGGCCAGCCCGAGACAGGCCTTGGCATCACGCCGGGCTTTGGCGGCACACAGCGCCTTGCCCGCCTCGTTGGCCCCGGCATGGCCAAGCAGATGATCTACACCGCCCGCAACATCAAGGCGGACGAGGCCTACCGCATCGGCCTTGTCAACGCGGTCTATCCGCTCTCTGACCTCTACGCCGCGGCGGAAAAGCTCGCCGGCCAGATCGCTGGCAACGCGCCCATCGCGGTGCGCGCGTCCAAGCAGGCCATCAACGACGGTCTTCAGGTCGACATTGACCGCGCCGTCGTGATCGAGGAGAAGGCCTTCGGCTCCTGCTTCCAGAGCGCCGACCAGCAGGAGGGCATGGGCGCCTTCCTCGAAAAGCGCAAGCACGAGCCCTTTATCAACAAGTGATTCCATAGAATTATCTATTTATATTGTAGGAGGATACACACAATGAAAGTTGCAGTTTTCGGCGCCGGCACCATGGGCAGCGGCATCGCTCAGGTCTTCGCGGCCAAGGGCCACACCGCTCTGATGTACGCTTCCAGCGTCGCTTCCGCTCAGCGCCACAAGGATAAGCTCGCCGCTTCCCTGCAGAAGCGTGTCGAGAAGGGCAAGATGACCGAAGAGGCCAAGGACGCCATCCTGAACAACATCCTCGTCGAGGAGAAGACTGCCGCGGCGGACGCCGACCTCGTCATCGAGTGCGTGGCGGAGAACATGGACACCAAGCGTCAGCTCCTCGGCGAGCTCGACGCGATGTGCAAGGAGAGCACCGTCTTCGCGACCAACACCTCTTCTCTGTCTGTCACCGAGATGGGTCTCGGCCTGAAGCACGCCGTCATCGGCATGCACTTCTTCAACCCCGTGCCCAGCATGAAGCTCGTTGAGGTCATCCGCGGCGCCAACACCACGCAGGAGACCTTCGACTTCATCTACAACCTCTCCAAGGAGATCGGCAAGGAGCCTGTCGAGGTCGCTGAGGCTCCGGGCTTCGTCGTCAACAAGATCCTGATCCCGATGATCAACGAGGCCATCGGCCTGGTCGAGACCGGCGTTGCCTCTGTCGAGGATATCGACAAGGCCATGATGCTCGGCGCGAACCACCCCATGGGCCCCCTCGCCCTGGGCGACTTCATCGGCCTGGATGTGTGCCTCGCCATTATGAACGTCCTCTACAGCGAGACCGGCGATCCGAAGTATCGTCCCGCTCTGCTGCTCAAGAAGATGGTCCGCGGCGGCCAGCTCGGCAAGAAGTCCGGCAAGGGCTTCTACGATTACAGCAAGAAGTAATCACACGAAAAAAGTGCAAAAAAGGAAGGCAGTTCGCGCAAACTGCCTTCCTTTTTTCCGTTTTGGAATGGAAGCGATTCCCGAAAATGACAGGAAACTGTCATAAAGAGAGCGAAAGCGACAAAAAAGGTCTGATGAATTAGGCGAAAAGCACGAATTCCAAAAAGGAATGATAGTTTTCCTTGCGAAATCGAAACACACAGGATATAATGAGAGTCACGGAACTGATTTGTGAAAAAATAGACAATCCAATTATTTTTATAGTGAAGGAGCAAAAGACTATGGATTTCCATCTGTCCAAAGAACATCTGCTGGTCCGCAAAATGTATCGCGAATTTGCAGAAAATGAAGTCAAGCCTTTAGCTGAGGAACTCGATGAGGAAGAGCGCTTCCCCATGGAGACCGTCGAAAAGATGGCCAAGCTCGGCATGATGGGTATTTACTTCCCGAAGCAGTACGGCGGCGCCGGCGGCGATGTTCTCAGTTATGCCATGTGCGTGGAGGAGCTCGCTAAGGTTTGCGGCACCACCGCTGTTATCGTTTCCGCCCACACCTCCCTCTGCTGCGCTCCCATTTTCGAGAACGGCACCGAGGAGCAGAAGATGAAGTATCTGCCTGACCTTCTGTCCGGCCGCAAGATCGGCGCGTTCGGTCTGACCGAGCCCGGCGCCGGTACCGACGCTTCCGGCCAGCAGACCACCGCTGTCAAGAACGAGAACGGCGACTACGTCCTCAACGGCAGCAAGTGCTTCATCACCAACGGTAACGTTGCCTCCACTTTCGTCGTGTTCGCCATGACCGACAAGAGCAAGGGCAACCACGGCATCACCGCCTTCATCGTTGAGAAGGACTTCCCCGGCTTCTCCACCGGTAAGCACGAGAAGAAGATGGGTATCCGCGGCAGCTCTACCTGCGACCTCGTCTTCGAAGACTGCGTCGTCCCCAAGGAGAACCTGCTCGGTAAGGAAGGCGAAGGCTTCAAGATCGCCATGAAGACCCTCGACGGCGGCCGTATCGGTATCGCCTCCCAGGCTCTCGGTCTTGCCGAAGGCGCCATCAACGAGGCTGTCAAGTACACCAAGGAGCGTATCCAGTTTGGTCGCCGCCTGAGCCAGTTCCAGAACACCCAGTTCCAGCTGGCCGACATGCACACCCGCACTCAGGCTGCCCAGTACCTCGTTTACGCTGCCGCTATGAAGAAGCAGAATCACGAGGATTACTCCATGGACGCTGCCATGGCCAAGCTCTTCGCGGCCGAGACCGCTTCCGACGTCACCCGCCGCGCTGTTCAGCTCTTCGGCGGCTATGGCTACACCCGTGAGTATCCCGTTGAGCGCATGATGCGCGATGCCAAGATCACCGAGATCTACGAGGGCACTTCCGAAGTCCAGCGTATGGTCGTTGCCAAGTATCTTGGTGTGAACTAAAAAAGGAGGTAAAGATATAATGAAGATTCTTGTTTGCGTTAAGCAGGTCCCCGATACCTCCGGTAAGGTTGCCGTCAATCCCGATGGTACCCTGAACCGCGCTTCCATGCAGACCATCATCAACCCCGATGATATGAACGCCGTTGAGGCCGCTCTCAAGCTCAAGGATGAGCTGGGCTGCAAGGTCACCGTCGTCACCATGGGTCCCCCGCCGGCAGAAGGTATGCTGCGCGAGCTGATGGCCATGGGCGCTGATGACGGCTATCTCGTTTCCGCCCGTGAGTTCGGCGGTTCCGATACTTACGCCACCTCCCAGATCCTTGCCGCCGCTCTCGACACCATCGGCCTCGATGACGACGACATCGTCTTCTGCGGCCGTCAGGCTATCGACGGTGATACCGCTCAGGTCGGTCCTCAGATCGCTGAGAAGCTGCACCTGCCCCAGATCACCTACGCCGCCGATGTGAAGAAGGAAGGCGACACCCTGACCGTCAAGCGCATGCTCGAGGACGGCTACATGACCATCAAGGCTCAGACTCCGTGCCTGATCACCTGCATCAAGGAGCTCAATACTCCGCGTTACATGAGCGTCTCCGGTGTGTTTGAGTGCTACTCCAAGCCCATGACCGTTCTGGACTACAACGCCCTGAAGGATCACCCCCTCATCGACGCTACCACCATCGGCCTCAAGGGCTCCCCGACCAACATCCTGACCTCTTTCACGCCTCCCCAGAAGGGCGCTGGCCAGATGCTCGAGGGCAACGACATGGCTACCTGCGAGAAGCTCGCCGGCATCCTGCTCGAAAAACACATCATTTAAGGAAAGGAGATCAATACGATGCGTAACGAAGTGAAACTTGCTAATCCCAACTATGACTCCTCCAAGATCGAAGAGTTCAAGAACGTATGGGTCTTCTGCGAACAGCGTCAGGGCCAGATGATGTCCACCTCCTATGAGCTGATCTCCGAAGGCCGCAAGCTGGCGGATGAGCTGGGCGTGAAGCTCTGCGGTCTGCTGGTCGGCGACAACGTCGATGGCCTCGCCGAGAGCATCGGCGGCTACGGCGCCGACGAGGTCATCGTCTGCGACCACCCCCTGCTCAAGAACTACACCACCGACGCTTATTCCAAGGTCATCTGCGACGTCATCTCCGAGATGAAGCCCGAGGCCTTCCTCATCGGCGCGACCAACATCGGCCGTGACCTCGGCCCCCGCTGCGCAGCCCGTCTGCACACCGGTCTCTGCGCCGACTGCACCCACCTCGACGTTGACATGCCCATCTACAAGGACTTCCTGCGCGGCGCTTCCACGCTGCCCGAGGCCAAGATCGACGGCATGGCCACCGCGAAGGTCATGGGTAAGGACCACGATGTCTCTCGCGACCTGAAGATGACCCGTCCCGCGTTCGGCGGCAACCTGATGGCTACCATCATCTGCCCGCGCTTCCGTCCCTCCATGGCGACGGTCCGTCCCGGCGTTATGAAGAAGGCTGCTTACGACGAGGCGAAGGCCAAGGCCGTTAAGGTCACCAAGTATGACGTCAAGCTCGACGCCGCCGATCTCCAGACCGAGGTCGTCGAGGTCGTCAAGGCTGCCAAGAAGCTCGTCGACCTGGTTGGCGCTGACTACATCGTCTCCGTCGGCCGTGGTATCTCCAAGGACGTCGAGGGCGGCATCAAGCTTGCTCACGAGCTCGCCGATGTGCTCGGCGGCGTTGTTGGCGGCTCCCGTGTTGCTATCGACTCCGGCTGGCTCACTGCCGACCATCAGGTCGGTCAGACCGGTAAGACCGTCCACCCGAAGGTCTACGTTGCTCTCGGTATCTCCGGCTCCATCCAGCACAAGGCCGGTATGAGCGAGTCCGAGTGCATCATCGCGGTCAACAAGAACGAGACCGCGCCGATCTTCGAGATCGCCGACTACGGCATCTGCGGCGACCTGTTCAAGGTCACCCCGATGCTGATCGAGGCCTTCAAGGCCGCGAAGGCGAGCAAGTAAAATACTCAAAAAAAGAGGACACCGTAAGGTGTCCTCTTTTTTTGCTTTTTACACCCGCTGCGCGCAGAAATTGCTTGCCGCAGGCAAGCAATTTCCACACTTGCGGGCGAGAAGTATTTTTCTGACGCACATGTCGTCAGAAAAATAATTGTAATTATTTCGCGCTTATGGGCGCGAAACTCTGCGAGGCTTTTTGCCGAGTCAGCGTCTGCGACACGTGTTTTGACAAAATTTACGTCTGGTTTCTTGTTGCTTCGTGCGCATACTAATGCTTGGGTATCGCGGGAGATGAACGTAAGGAGAAATGCAGCAATGAAGCAGACCCTTGCCATGCTTTTTGTGACGGCGCTGCTGCTCTTCTCGCTCGCGGGCTGCGGGGAGAAGAAGGACAGCAACACCGCCAACGGCCCGTCGACCGGTACGACCGACAACGGCGCGGCGGACAGCGGCAAAAAAAAGGATAACATGTCGGGCGACGACATGAGCGGCGAAAACAAAAAAGACGACAGCGTGACCGGCGACGGCATGATGGGCGACGACATGGACGGCGACGGAGAGAATACGACGCGCAGCGTCGACCGCCGCAATGCCGCCGCGAGCGCCAGCGACCGCAGCCGCTATTTTGGCAGCGACAAGACCATCACGCACGAAAACGGCAGCCTCTACGGCAAGACCTATCTGAACCCCGAGACGGAAAAGAGCGCAAACGCGCAGCTGCGCAGCAACGGACGCAGTTTGACAGGCACAAATATCAATGGAATCTCGAACGATGTGCGTTACCGGCAGATGCTGTCGAACGGCCGCGTGCACGACACGGACGGCTTTTTGTTCGACGGCGAAAATACGCACTACAACACCTTAAAGTGAAGAAAGCGGGAGCGGCATGCTCCCGCTTAGCTTTTGCCGTATTGACGAACCGCATTCACCTGGATATAATGAAATACAACAGAAAGGAAGTGCCGCCCTATGGATCGTGAGCTCCGCGTTGTTCTCTCCGCCCGTGTGTTTTCCGACCAGAAATGCTTTGGCCCCGGCGTGTCCCAGCTTTTGAAGCGCGTAGACGAGCTGCATTCGCTGCGCGCGGCGGCGCTGTCGATGTCCATGGCCTATTCCAAGGCGTGGACGGTCGTCCGCAATGCCGAGGACGGGCTGGGCTTCCATCTTTTGACCTCCACGGCGGGCGGCAAGCACGGCGGCGGCGCGGTACTGACGGACGAGGCGCGGCAGATGCTCACCGCCTACGATGAATACTGCGAGAAGCTGCGCGCCTACGGCGAGAAGCTCTTTGAAGAGACGTTCGCCTTTTACGATGACATTCCCAAGCAGGAAGTGCATAAAAAGGAGGAACGATATGCTCGGTAAGCTTTGCGTCTGCGGACACGAAATGAAGCCTCAGGGGAAGCAGACCCTCGAGATGAACGGCTCAAGCCTCGGTTCGAATCTCTGGACCGATCATGTCGAGGTGGATATGTACATCTGCTCGTGGTGCGGCCGCATGGCATTCTTTGAGCCGGAGGACGTGCGCGAAAAGCGCTTTCGGGATGCCTGCGAGGAAATGACGATGGATGAGTTGCGTGCGATCGTTTACGATGCCAATCCGGATATGCTGCGCGCTGTTGCGCGCGAGCGCATTGAAGAGCTGGAGTCGATCGAGCGTTACAAGGCGGAGCAGAAGCAAAAAGAGGAGGAAAGGCGTGCAAAGCGCAAAAAACTCTTTTCGGGCATTCTCGGCAGAGACGAGGACGACGATAAGCCGACAAAGAACCGCCCGCCGGAGTTTTGATGAATTTATTGTAAAAGTGCGCACACTGTGCGCACTTTTTGCTTGACAAACGGGCGCGGCGGGTGTACACTCCCATCATCAAAATGGCTTGGATAGGGAAGAAACCGGAGTTCGCCGCCAAGGGAGGGACGCATTTGGTGCAAGCGTCCTGCGTGCAGAGCCGGCAGTACCACCCTTGAGCCGCCCGCGAAACAAGCGGGACGGGATCGCCCGTTACAGCGGACACAAGCGGCGCGCAACGCGCAAGCAGGGTGGAACCGTGGAGTATTTCGATGCTTCACCCCTGATAGACATCGGGGGTGGAGCTTTTTTGCACCCTCAAATGAAAATGGAGGTAAATAATATGTCTGAAGAAGTCAAGATCAGCGAAGAGAACCAGTTCTCGTTTGAAAATCCCGAGTACCGCAAGACCTATTGGCACACCTGCTCCCATGTGCTGGCGCAGGCCGTCAAGCGCCTCTGGCCCGAGGTGAAGCTCGCCATCGGCCCGAGCATCGACAACGGTTTCTACTACGATATGCTCGCCCCGTTCTCCTTCACGCCGGAGAATTTGGCTGAGATCGAAGCCGAGATGCGCAAGATCTGCAAGGAAAAGCTCAAGCTCGAGCGCTTTGAGCTCCCGCGCGCCGAGGCCATCAAGTTTATGGAAGAAAAGGAAGAGCCGTTCAAGGTCGAGCTCATCAACGACCTGACCGAGGACGCCGTCATCAGCTTCTACAAGCAGGGCGAGTTCACCGACCTCTGCGCCGGTCCGCACCTCGACTCCACCGGCCGCATCAAGGGCAACGGCATCAAGCTGACCGCCTGCAACGCCGCCTACTGGCGCGGCGACTCGAACCGCGAGGTGCTCCAGCGCATCTACGGTGTCGCTTTCCCGAAGAAGGAAGAGCTGGATGCCTACCTCAAAGAACGCGAGGAGGCCGTCAAGCGCGACCACAACAAGCTCGGCCGCGAGCTCGAATATTTCACCACCGTCGACTGCATCGGTCAGGGTCTTCCAGTGCTGCTGCCCAAGGGTGCGCGCGTCGTGCAGGTGCTCCAGCGCTGGGTCGAGGATACCGAGCAGAAGCGCGGCTATCTTCTCACCAAGACCCCGCTCATGGCCAAGCGCGACCTTTACAAGATCTCCGGCCACTGGGATCACTATCTCGACGGCATGTTCATCCTCGGCGACCCGTATGACGAGACGAAGGAGTGCTTCGCCCTGCGCCCGATGACCTGCCCGTTCCAGTACCAGGTCTACCTGAACCGCCAGCGCTCCTACCGCGACCTGCCGATGCGCCTGGGCGAGACCTCGACGCTGTTCCGAAACGAGGATTCCGGCGAGATGCACGGCCTCATCCGCGTGCGTCAGTTCACGATCTCCGAAGGCCACCTCGTCCTGCGCCCCGACCAGCTTGAAGAGGAGTTCAAGGGCTGCCTCGACCTTGCTAAGTACTGCCTCGGCACCGTCGGCCTTCTTGACAAGTGCACGTTCCGCTTCTCCCAGTGGGATCCCGCAAACCCGAACAACAAGTACGAGGGCACGAAGGAGCAGTGGGATCACGCCCAGAGCGTGATGGAGCGCATCCTCAAGGATCTCGACGTCGACTACACCGTCGGCATCGACGAGGCCGCATTCTACGGCCCGAAGCTCGACATCCAGTATAAGAACGTTTACGGCAAGGAAGACACCCTCGTCACCATCCAGATCGACATGTTGCTCGCCGAGCGCTTCGGCATGTACTACATCGACGAAAACGGCGAGAAGAAGCTGCCGTACATCATCCACCGCACGTCTCTCGGCTGCTACGAGCGCACGCTCGCCTACCTCATCGAGGAGTATGCCGGCGCGCTGCCGACGTGGATGGCGCCCGAGCAGGTGCGCTTCCTGCCCGTTACCGATCGCGCCGCCGACTACTGCGCCGAGCAGGCCAAGAAGCTCGAAGACATGGGCTTCCGCGTCGAGGTCGACTACCGCAACGAGAAGATCGGCCGCAAGATCCGCGACGCGCAGATGGAGAAGGTCCCCTACATGGTGGTCGTCGGCGACCGCGACATGGAGAACGGCACCGTTTCCCCGCGCCACCGCGCGGACGGCGACCTCGGCGCGATGAGCATGGACGAGTTCTCCGCGCTTCTCAAGCAGGTCGTGGACAACAAGGAAAAGAAGTAAATAACACACGGATTTTGCATAATCAGTATGTGAGACCTTCATGCGATCAGGGCGGCGCTTTGCCGCCCTGATTTTTTATACCTAAAGAAAAATTTGAAAACCTGATAAATGTTTAACGAAATAATCGGTCGAATGATGACGGAATTCAACGATAATTTGGCGAAATATCCAAAAAAGTAAAAACGTCTTGCAATAGACCTGTCATTCAGCTATAATGAGACTGCCTGAAAGAGGCAAGTAAATTTCGGAATTCAACGCTTCTCCAACGTAGGTGCTCCGAAGCGCCCCCACGCGTCGGAGCATGTGCCGGTGAAGCGGTGAATGCCGGAAGAATCAAAAAGGAGATTGCGTATGAAAAAGTTTTTAGCTCTGATCCTCTCTCTCGCGATGGTCTTCGCGCTGGTCGCCTGCGGCGGTGAGAAGACGGATGACAGCCAGAACAACGACGGCGAGTCCAGCTCCCCCGTTGCGATCACTCTGGCGACCGGCGGTACCTCCGGTACCTACTACGCTGTCGGCGGCGTTCTCAAGACCGTCCTCGACTCCAAGCTGACCCTTTCCACCCTCAATGTTGAGTCCACCGGCGCTTCCGTCGCGAACGTCAACATGATCACCGACGGCGAGGCTCAGATGGCCATTCTGCAGTCCGACGTTATCAACTACGCGCACGAGGGCACCAACTCCTTCGACGGCGCTCCCGAGACCAACGCTCTTTGGGTCGCCGGTATCTACAACGAGACCGTTCAGATCCTTGCCAAGCCCGGCATCAACACCGTGTCCGACCTCAAGGGCAAGACCATCTGCGTCGGTGACGTTGGTTCCGGTACCGAGATCAACGCCTGGCAGGTTCTCGGCGCTGCGGGTCTGACCAAGGACGATGTCAATGCGGTGAACGGCTCCTTCCAGGATGGCGTTGACCAGCTCAAGGACGGCAAGATCGACGCCGCCTTCACCGTCGCCGGTGCTCCCACGACCGCTATCGTCGACTATGCCACCACCAACACCCTCAACCTCGTCTCCCTGAGCGACGATGAGCTCGCCGCCATCCAGGAGGCATATCCGTTCCTGATCCGTGACGACCTGGCTGCCGGCACCTACACCGGTCAGGATGCCGACGTCACCTGCGTCGCTATCCAGGCTACTCTCGTTGCCTCCGAAGAGCTGAGCGAAGATGTCGTTTATGAGTTCGTCAAGGCCATGTTCGACAACAAGGACGCTCTGACCGAAGGCCACGCCAAGTTCGGCTTCCTCGATCCCGAGGCTGCCTCCGCTGGTGCTACCGTCACCATGCATCCCGGTGCTGAGAAGTACTACAAGGAAATCGGCGTCCTGTAAGCAGGATCGCTACCGTGTATTGACGTGAATTCTCATCTGCGGAAATACATAACTGCGGCCGCTGCAATAATAACGATTATTGCAGCGGCCGCCGTGCTTCTTCCTCGCTCCGGCTACTATCTGACCCTGCGCAACCGCGACACCGGCGAGGTCTACGCCCGGTACAAAATGGGCGAGGGAGACCGCTTTTCCGTGACCTTTATCCATTCCGTGAACAAATACCCCCTGACCGATACCTACGAGATCGAAAACAAAACGATCTATGTGGAGGAGACGACCTATTGCTCCTTTGGCGCAGGCGTGCAGACGGAGCTCAACCCCGGCGAAACGCTTGACAAGGTCTATGTGGACCGCCCCGATTACAAGGGCTGGGCAATGGTCATCCGAAACATCCATCAGGACAGGACAAACGTCGGCTACATTGTCGGTACGGTCTCTGACCATGTACTCAATGTAAACGGCGAGGATGTCAGTCTGCGTGATTTGTGTGGAAAAAACGCGCCTGTGCGTTTTAATTACGAATTCTGGCTCGTCTGAGCGCACGGACGCTCTCAAATAGAATTAGGAGGAAATTGCATCATGGCTGAAAACGAAAAGCTCAACAATGTTGCAGTCGACAACGACGTCGGCACCATGGAAGACGTCGATGCGATCATGAAAAAGTACGACCGTGAGTCGAACACGCGCGTCTGGGAGGGGACTCCCCGCAAGATTCTGCGTGTCCTTACGGCACTGTTCGGCATTTTCCTGATCGTGATGAACATGTGGATCAAGATGGACGAGCGTGCGCGCCGTCCGCTCTTCCTCGGTCTGGTCATCATTCTCGTGTTTATCTACTACCCCATCAAGAAGGGCTCTCAGAAGGTCAACTACATGCCTTGGTACGATATCGTCATGGCGGCAGTCGGCGCGTTCTGTTTCTTCTTCTACCCCTTAAACCTTGAAAAAATCGTTACCGCCGGTACGCGAATCCAGAAGGTTTTCGTCGTGCAGATCGGCAGCGTTTCCATTCCCCTTCTGATCGTATTTGCGATCGTCGGTACCTTGATCCTCGTCGAGTGCTGCCGCCGCGTGGTCGGTATGCCGATCATCTGCGTGGCGACGGTGTTCGTGCTCTACGCCTTCTTAGGCGCGGGCAAGGACTTAAAGACCGTTATGTATAACCTCTTCTACACCACGACCGGTATCCTCGGCACCCCGATCGGCGTCTGCTCGACCTACATCGCGCTGTTCGTCATCTTCGGCGCCTTTCTGGAGGCCACGGGTGTTGCAAACTTCTTCATCGACTGCGCGAACGCGCTGGTCGGCTGGGCTTCCGGCGGTCCTGCAAAGGTCGCGGTCGTTTCCTCTGCCCTCTGCGGCATGGTCTCCGGTTCCTCCGTCGGTAACACCGTTACCACCGGTTCCGTCACCATCCCGATGATGAAGAAGACCGGTTATCCCCCGGAGTTTGCCGGCGCGGTCGAGGCTGCGTCTTCCACTGGCGGTCAGATCATGCCCCCGATCATGGGCGCTGCGGCGTTCCTGATGGCGGAAATGGTCGGCGTTGAGTATTCCAAGATCATCGTCCGCGCGATCCTGCCCGCGTTCCTGTACTTCCTCGGCATCTTCCTCGGTGTGCACTTCAAGGCCAAGAAGCTCGGCCTCAAGGGCCTGCCCCGCGAAGAGCTCCCCAAGTGGAAGATCCTGCTCCCGCAGATCTACCTCATCCTCCCGCTGGTCGTTCTGGTCTACATGATCATGATCGGCTTCACGATGGCCACCGCCGCCGTGTACGCGACCCTTTACTGCGTGGTCGTCGCCATGATCAGCCGTGAAGAGGGCAAGAAGAAGCTCGTCATGGCCATCCCCCTGATCCCGCTTCTGTTCATGACCCTCATGAGCCGTAGCTTCGAGCCGGGCACCTTCATGGGCGAGAACGGCAGCACGCTCTGCCTTGCCATCGCCTTCGCGCTGCTGGTTATCAACTACGCCATCAGCAAGCCCAACGTCAAGAGCCTGCCCACCATCATCGACGCGTTTGAAAACGGCGGCAAGAACTGCCTGAGCGTCGGTATCGCCTGCGGTATGGCTGGTATCATCGCCGGCGTCGTCACCATGACCGGTCTCGGCCAGGTGCTCATCGGCGCGATCGTCGGTCTGTCCAACGGTCACCTGATCATCGCTCTCGTGCTGACGATGCTCTGCTGCATCGTGCTCGGCATGGGCGTTCCCACCACCGCGAACTACATCATCATGGCCACCACCTGCGCGCCGATCCTTGCCTCCGGCATGGGTCTCGACCTGATGGCTGCCCACATGTTCTGCTTCTACTTCGGTATCGTCGCAGACATCACCCCGCCCGTTGCGCTGGCTGCCTACGCCGGTTCCGCCATCGCCAAGGCTCCCCCGATGAAGACCGCCTGGAACGCGACCCGTCTCGCAATCGCGGCGTTCATCATCCCCTACATCTTTGCTTACAATAACGCCTTGATCTTCGTTGGCAGCGACGTCAAGTTCCTGAGCGTTGCCTCCATCGTCATCTCCGCGACCCTCGGTATGGCGTCTATCGCCTCCGGCCTGATGGGCTACCTGATCCGCGACATGAAGGCGATCAGCCGCGTCGCGCTGGTCATCGGCGGCCTGCTGATGGTCATCCCCGGCACGGTCACTGACCTTGCGGGTCTTGCGGTGCTGGTCGCCGTCCTCGTTCTCCAGCGTATCGAGAACAAGAAGGACAAGGCGGCTGCGTCCGTGTAACGCAAAGCATCCTGCTAATGAAAAAGAGACCGCTTCGGCGGTCTCTTTTTTTGCATGTGTACCGCTTTTCAAGCATAGACTGGAAACGACGGGAGGTTTTGCACATGCCCAGAATTTATTTGAGTCCCTCCACGCAGGATTGGAACCCGTATGTCGACGGCAGCGGCAGCGAGGAATACTGGATGAATCTGCTGGCCGACACGCTCGAGCCGTACCTTTACGCAAACACCATCTCCTTTGTGCGCAACACGCCGGAGATGACCGCGGCCTCGTCCATCGCGCAGGCGAACAGCCTCGGCGGCTTTGACTTTTACCTTGCCCTGCACTCCAACGCCTCGGGGGAGGGGCAGGCGGGGAAGAACCGCGGCATCATCGTCTTTTACTATCCCACGAGCATGGACGGAAAGCGTGCTGCCGAGCTCTTCGCCGCGCAGCTGCGCATGGTCTACTCGCTGCCTGCAAAGGTGACGACGCAGGCGACCACAACGCTCGGCGAGGTGCGGCGGCCCAAATACCCCGCAAATCTCATTGAGCTTGGCTACCACGACAACTACGACGATGCGCGCTGGATCGAAAATAACCTCGACGCCGCGGCGCAGGCCATCGCGCGGGGACTGACGGAGTATTTCGGCCTGCCGTTCATTTACCCGCAGCTCGTGCGCACCGGCGTCGTCACGACGGAGGGATCAGCCCTGCGCCTGCGAAGCTACCCGGGCATCGACGGGGAAATAGTCGGCAGCATCCCGAACGGCGAAAGCGTGCAGGTCTACGGCAGCTTCCAGGGCTGGTACTCCGTGGGCTATGACGGACAGCTCGGCTACGCGGCGCAGGCCTACATCGCAGTGTGACATTCGCCCGTTTCCGATTTTTTCCGAACGCGACTTTTCCTTGACAGCTGGTCATAAAAAGTTTACAATGTTTTTTGGATTTATGGAGGGGAGAGAAGGGGAATCTCCCGTTTATGATTCAAAAACCCAACGATAGATCAATCGCATCGATCAAAAAAGCACACAGGAGGAATCGTATGATCAGCTATCTCTACGCTGCGCTTATCGCGGTGGGGACGCTCGTCATTGGCATTCTTCTTGGTATTTGGATTCGCAAGAGAGCCGCTAAACGCGCCGAGGAGAAGATCTCCAACGCCGATGAAGAGGCGCTTCGTATTGTCAACGAAGCGATCAAGAGCGCTGAAAACAAGAAACGCGAAGTCATGTTGGAGGCAAAGGAAGATATCCTGCGCTCCAGAAACGAATACGAGAAGGAAGTCAAGGAACGCCGCGCCGAGCAGCAGAAGCAGGAGCGCCGGCTCCAGCAGAAGGAGGAGAACCTCGACCGCAAGACCGACGCGCTGGAAAAGCGCGAGGAGGCTCTCAACCAGAAGCATGCCGCCCTGGACAAGGAAAACGAAGAAATCAAGATCATCAAGCGCAGCCAGACCGAAATGCTCGAACGTATTTCCGGTTTTACTGCCGAAGACGCCAAGAAGTACCTGATCGAGCAGGTCGAGAGCGAAGTGACGCACGAGACCGCGCTCAAGATCAAGGAGCTGGAGCAGCGCGCCAAGGACGAGGCCGATTCCCGCGCCCGCGAGATTGTCGCCTCTGCCATCCAGCGCTGCGCTGCCGACCATGTTGCCGAGATCACCGTCAGTGTGGTGCCCCTGCCCAATGACGAGATGAAAGGCCGCATCATCGGCCGCGAAGGCCGCAACATCCGCACGATCGAAACGCTCACGGGCGTCGACCTCATCATCGACGACACGCCCGAGGCGATTACCGTCTCGTGCTTCGAGCCCGTGCGCCGCGAAGTCGCGCGCCTGGCGCTCGAAAAGCTCATCGCCGACGGCCGCATCCATCCCACGCACATTGAAGAGATGGTCAACAAGGCCCGCCGCGAGGTGGACGCCATCATCAAGTCTGAGGGCGAGCGCGCCGTGCTGGAGACCGGCATCCGCGGCCTGCACCCCGAGCTTGTGAAGATGCTCGGCCGCCTGCACTACCGCACGAGCTACGGCCAGAACGTTCTGCAGCACTCCATCGAGGTCTCGCACCTTGCGGGCATGATGGCCGCCGAACTGGGCGCGGATGTTTACGCCGCCAAGCGCGCAGGCCTGCTGCACGATATCGGCAAGGCCGTCGACCACGAGATGGAGGGTACGCACGTCGCCCTCGGCGTCGAATTTTTGCGCAAGTACCACGAAAAGGACGACATCATCCATGCCGTGCAGGCGCACCACAACGACGTGGAGCCGCAGACCATCGTTGCCTGTCTCGTGCAGGCGGCGGATGCAATCTCTGCCGCCCGTCCCGGCGCCCGCCGCGAGAATCTGGAGAACTACATCAAGCGCCTCGAGCAGCTTGAGGAGATCACCGGCAGCTATCCCGGCGTCGACAAGGCCTATGCCATTCAGGCCGGCCGCGAGGTGCGCGTGATGGTCAAGCCCGACCAGGTCAGCGAGGACCAGATGGTCATTCTGGCGCGCGAGCTTGCCAAAAAGATCGAGGAAGAGATGGAATATCCCGGCCAGATCAAGGTGCACGTCCTGCGCGAGACGACCGCCATCGAATACGCGAAATAAGAAAAAGGCTCCGCTTTTGCGGGGCCTTTTTTCATGCCTTTCTTGCGTTTTGTCCCGCGCCTTGCTATACTGGGGAAAACGCAAAGCGGAGGAACGCCATGCTCTACAATATTCTGGCCATCGGCGATGTGGTGGGCGGCTGCGGCGTCAGCTGCCTCGAGCACCATCTGCGCGCCGTGAAAAAACTCAAGAACATCCACTTCACCGTGGTCAACGGCGAGAATGCCGCGATGGTCGGCCTGACGCCGAACGACGCCGAGCGCATCTTCTCCGCGGGAGCGGACGTCATCACGCTTGGCAACCACACATTCGGCAAGATGCAGATCACCGACTACCTCGACGACTGCCCGTATATTCTGCGGCCGCACAATCTCGGCGCGCGCGTGCCGGGGAGGGGTTACGGCGTTTTCGACTGCGGGCGCGCCCGCATCGCGGTGATGAACCTCATCGGCCGCTGCGACCTCGCGTTCCATGCGGACAATCCGTTCAAAACGGTGGACGAGCTGCTCAAAAGCGGCGAAAAGCCGACGTTCACGCTGCTTGACTTCCACGCCGAGGCGACGAGCGAAAAGCTCGCCATGGCCTATTACCTCGATGGCCGCGTCAGCGCCATCTGGGGCACGCACACCCACGTGCCGACGGCGGACGAAGAGGTCTTCCCCAAGGGGACGGGCTACCTCACGGACCTCGGCATGACGGGGGCGGTGCGCAGCGTGCTCGGTATCAAGCCCGAGCAGTCGGTCGAGACGTTTCTCGGCGGTCTCCCGGGCCGTTACCGCGAGCCGGAGAAGAGCACCGGCAAGATGCAGGGAGCGATTTTTACATTGGATGACGCGACGGGGCTCTGCGTGAGCGTCGAGCGCGTCGATGTGCGCTGAAAAAGCGCAAAATAGAAAGGAACAACGCAAATGTCCATCGAAAAAGTGAGAGCGTATTTTGAACATTTCGGCATCGCCGACCGCATCCGCGAGTTCGACGTGTCGAGCGCGACGGTCGAACTCGCCGCCATCGCCGTCGGCGTGGAGGGCGCGCGCATTGCGAAGTCCATGAGCTTCAAGCTCGCGGACGACGAGCCCATCATCATCGTGACGGCGGGGGACAGGAAGATCGACAACGCCAAGTACAAGGCGTATTTCCACGTGAAAGCAAAGATGCTGACCTTTGATGAGGCCTGCGAATTCACCGGCCACGCGCCGGGCGGCGTGTGCTCGTTTGCTCTGCCGGAGAATGTGAAGACCTATCTCGATGTGTCGCTCAAACGCTTCGACACGGTTTTCCCCGCGGCGGGCAGCGCGAACAGCGCCATCGAGATGACCTGCGACGAGCTTGAGAAGTATTCCTCAAACTTTGTTGCCTGGGTCGACGTGTGCAAGGAGAAAGCGCCCGCTCCGCAGGCATGAGAGGAGAGAACACATGAGCGTGAAGATCGTCCACGCGGCGGACTTCCATTTGGACAGCGCGTTCGGCGCGCTGAGCGCCGAGCAGGCGCGCCAGCGCCGCCGCGAGAGCCGCGAGCTGCTGACGAGACTATCGAATTACGTGAATCAGAACGGCGTCGATCTCGTGCTGCTTGCGGGCGACCTGTTTGACAGCGATACGACCTATCGCGAGACGCTGGAAGCGCTCTCTGAGGCGCTGGGCGCAATGCAGGCGCGAGTGTTCATCGCCCCCGGCAACCACGACCCGTACAGCGCGAAGTCGGCCTACGCGACGCTTTCCTGGCCGGAGAACGTGCACGTCTTCACGTCGAAGACGGTCGAGCGCGTGGAGCTGCCGGAACTCGGGTGCGCCGTGTACGGAGCGGCGTTTACCGCGCCGGTGCAGGATGAGAGCCTGCTTGCGGGCTTCCGCGCACCGGAGGACGATTTCATCCATCTGATGGTGCTGCACGGTGATATCTCCGCCACGGAATCGCGCTACGATCCCCTCACGAAAGAGCAGATCAAGGAGAGCGGGATCGACTATCTTGCGCTCGGCCACACACACCAGTTCGGCGGTTTCCTGCGCGAAGGGCAGACGACCTACGCCTACTCCGGCTGCCCGGAGGGCCGCGGTTTCGACGAGCTGGGCGAAAAGGGCATCCTTACGGGCACGGTGGAGCGCGGGAAGGCCGAACTTTCATTTGTGCCGTTCGCGCGCAGACGGTATGAGATCCTGAACGTCGATGTGACGGGAAGATCGGCGGAGGACGCGCTGCGCGCGGCCCTGCCGGATGCGACTGTGCGCGATATTTACCGCATTATTTTCACCGGAGAGACGGATGAGCGCGGGCTTGATCTCAAGTCGGTCGAAGAGCAGTTTGCGCCCGACTTCTTCCACTTGGAGCTGCGCGATGAGACGCGCATTGGCGAGGACGTCTGGGCGCGAGCGCAGGAGGATTCGCTGCGCGGCCTGTTCCTGCGTGAGCTGCGCACGAAATTCGATGTTGCATCCTCGGACGACGAGCGCGCGAAGATCAGCCTCGCCGCGCGCTTCGGCCTTGCCGCGCTCGACGGGTGTGATTTGTGAGGAGGAGAACTATGTCGCTCTGGTACAGCCGGCGGAAAAAGGAAGAAAAATCCCTGCGCCTCGCGGCGGCGGGGAAGTCCGCATTCTGCTTTGCAGAGCTCCATTACGATGCGCGCAGCCTGCTGCGTGCTGCGGGTATTGCGGTGGAACAGGCATTCCGCTTATATCGCAAAATTGACCGCAAAAAATGAGGAAACGACGGGAAAAGGCCGAAAGGAAGCCCCTTTCGGCCTTTTTTGAGAGGATATTAAGTAAGAATTAAGAAACAATCGCTGTTTTTGTTTGAAAACGGCTGATACAATGACCAACATGAGGTGAGAAAATGTACAACATTCTGATTTGTGACGACGAACAGGACATTGTCAACGCGCTCAAGATCTATCTTTCCGGCGGGGACTACTGCCTGTTTGAGGCGAGCAACGGGCGCGAGGCGCTGGAGGTCGTGGAGAAGAACGACATCCATCTGATCCTGATGGACATCATGATGCCCCAGCTCGACGGCATCGCCGCGACGGCGAAGCTGCGCGAAAAGAGCAACGTGCCCATCATCCTGCTCACGGCCAAGAGCGAGAGCAGCGACAAGGTCCTGGGCCTGAACATCGGCGCGGATGACTACATCACCAAGCCCTTTGACCCCGTGGAGGTGCTGGCGCGCGTCAGGTCTCAGCTCCGCCGCTATACGCAGCTGGGCGCGAAGAAGGAAGAGGAGAAGCCGAACGTCTACACCGTCGGCCCCATCGTGCTCGACGAGGAGAAAAAGAGCGTGAGCGTGGACGGCGACGAGGTCGCGCTCACGCCCATCGAGTTCAACATCCTGCGGCTGCTGATGAAGAACCCGGGACGCATCTATTCCTCTGCCCAGATCTACGAGCTTGTGTGGAAAGAGGATTCGCTGGGGGCGGAGACGTCGGTGAGCGTGCACATCCGCCACCTGCGGCAAAAATTGGAGATCAACCCCTCCGAGCCGCGCTACCTGAAGGTCGTGTGGGGGCTGGGGTATAAAATGGAGGACAAGAAATGAAGGCTGCGTGGATACGCAATTTCTGGACAAAGACGGTCGCTTTTTTGCTGGCGGCGGCGCTCGTGCCGGTCATCCTCACCTATGTTGTGGGGCTTGTCTACTCCTACGGCGGTATGGGTCGGGACTTTTACACGAGCGACCTCTGCCTGAATGCGGTCGGCAAAAAGACGTGGGAGATCTGCGACGACTATATCGCCATGGAAGGCGGAAACTATGAGCTCGACAAGATCTACTCCAAGGGAGACAGCTACAGCAACATTCGCTTCCGCGTGACGGACGAGCAGGATAAGGTGGAGTTCAGCAACGTCAGCGACGGTGATACCTTCTGCTACAGCACCGTTTACGTCGACAAGACCTTTGATGTCTACCTTGTGAAGGGCCTTCCCGCGCAGGACGACATTTACTGGGCAAAGGTATTTTACGACAAGGCAGAAAACTGGGGACAGAACGCCCTGGAGATGCTCATCCTTTTCGGCGCGATGGAGCTGTTCCTGCTCATCTTCCTCGCCCGCACGGCGGCGCGGCGCGAGGACGGCGAATTACAGGGCGGCTGGCAGGAAAAGATCCCCTTCGACCTCTATCTTCTCGTTGACGGCACGATCATTGCGCTGCTGTGCGTGGCGGTGGGGGAGGTCTACTCCTATGTGAGCTTCTATACCCCGCCCTACGATGTGCTGCTGTTGGGGATGAGCTTTGCGCTGGCGGTGCTCGTCTTTGCCGCGTGGGTGACATTCTGTGCGCGCGTCAAGGTGGGCGGGCTGTGGAAGGGAACGATTATCTACAAGCTCCTGTGCCTGTGCTGGAAGATCGTCAAGTGGTGCTGGAGAGTGCTCTGCGCCTTCTGCCGCGGATGCGTGAACTTTCTGCACGACATTCCGCTCGTCTGGCGCACGGTGGTGGGCTGCTTCATCGTCGGTGTGATGATCTGCCTGATGGCGGACCAGTTTTATTACAGAGGCGGGCAGCTCATCGCGTTCCTGTTTATCCTGTCCGTCGCCGCGTGCCTCTTCTCGCTCCAGCTTCGAAAGCTCCAGAAGGAGGGCGAAGCCCTCGCCGCCGGCAATCTTGACGCGCAGGTGGACACAAAGTGGATGTATTGGGACGTTAAGCGTCACGCCGAGAACTTGAATTCCATCGGCGACGGCATGGCTGCGGCCATCGACAAGCAGCTCAAGAGCGAGCGGCTCAAAACGGAACTTATCACAAACGTTTCGCACGACATCAAGACGCCGCTCACGAGCATCATCAACTACGTTGATCTTTTGCAGCATGAGCACACTCCCGAGCAGGAGGAAGAATACCTCGCTGTCCTCAAGCGGCAGGCGTTCAAGCTCAAAAAGCTCACGGAGGACTTGGTCGAGGCCAGCAAGGCCACGACGGGTAACCTGCCCGTGAACGCCGTGCGGTGCAGCATGAACGAGCTTCTATCGCAGGTCGAGGGCGAGTACGGCGACAAGCTGAGCGCGGCGGAGCTGACGCTCGTGAGCGTGATGCCGGACAAGGAGCTCTTCTGCAATGTGGACGGCGCGCTGATGTGGCGCGTGATCGACAATCTGCTCTCGAACATCTGCAAATACGCGCAGAATGGCACGCGCGTTTATCTGACGCTTGAAAAGACCGGCGGCGACGCGGTCGTGACCTTCAAGAACACCTCGCGCGCGGCGCTGAACATTCCCGCCGAGGAATTGATGGAGCGCTTTGTGCGCGGCGACAGCTCGCGCTCGACCGAGGGAAACGGCCTCGGCCTCTCCATCGCGCAGAGCTTGACGGAGCTGCAGGGTGGGAAGATGTCGCTCGCCATCGATGGCGACCTCTTCAAGGCCATCCTCCGTTTCCCGACGGTGGTGTGAGAAAAATACAGAAAGGTGCGGAAAGGCGTTGCCGTTCCGCACCTTTTCCGCGCCTGTGCTTGACAATTCGGCGCAAAAACAATACAATAACAGTTCAGAACTCTATCCTGAAACTGAGGGAGAACATAAACATGGCAAAAGATAAAAAGGTAGAACAGATCACGAATCTGGAAGACGATTTCGCCCAATGGTATACCGACATCTGCCGCAAGGCGGAGCTTGTTGAGTATGCCAGCGTCAAGGGCTTTACCATCCTGCGCCCCTATGGCTTCGCCATCTGGGAGAACATGCAGCGTTTGATGGACGCGGAGTTCAAAAAGACCGGACACGAGAATGTGGCGATGCCCGTTCTGATCCCTGAGAGCCTGCTCAAGAAAGAGGGCGAGCTCGTCAACGGCTTCGCGCCCGAGGTCGCGTGGGTCACGATGGGCGGCAGCGAGAAGCTCGAAGAGCGCCTTGCCTTCCGCCCCACGTCCGAGACGATGTTCTGCGACCACTGGTCCCGCGTATTGCAGACCTACCGCCAGCTGCCGATGCTCTACAACCAGTGGTGCTCCGTCATCCGCTGGGAGAAGACCACCCGCCCGTTCCTGCGTTCGCGCGAGTTCTGGTGGCAGGAGGGCCACACCATCCACGAGACCGCCGAGGAGGCGCAGGCCGAGACGATGCAGCAGCTCAACTGCTACGCCGACTTCTTCCGCCACGTGCTCGCCATCCCCGTCGTCCCCGGCCGCAAGACCGAGAAGGAGAAGTTCGCGGGCGCCGAGGCGACCTATACCGTCGAGTGCATGATGAAGGACCGCAAGGCGCTTCAGGGTGCGACGAGCCACTATTTTGGCGACAAGTTCTCCCGCGCCTATGACGTGACCTTCACCGGCCGCGACAACAAGCTCCAGTACCCGTTCCAGACGTCCTGGGGCTCCACCACGCGCATGATCGGCGCGGTCATCATGACCCACGGCGACAACAACGGCCTTGTCCTGCCCCCGCGCATCGCGCCCACGCAGGTCGTCATCGTGCCCATCGCCGCGCATAAGAATCCCGAGGTGCTCGAGACAGCCAAGAGCGTGATGGCGGACCTCATCGCCGCCGACGTCCGCGTCAAGCTGGACGACAGCGACCAGTCCATGGGCTGGAAGTGCGCTGAGTACGAGATGCGCGGCGTGCCCATCCGCCTCGAGCTCGGTCCCCGCGACCTGGCCGAGGGCAACTGCTGCCTCGTCCGCCGCGACAACGGCGAAAAGGTCACGGCCAAGATCGAGGGGATCGTTGACGAGGTCAAGGCCCTGCTCGACACCATCCACGACAGCATGTACGCCGCAGCGGAAAAGAACCTTGAGGACAACACCTTCGACCTCAAGACCGTCGACGAGGTGAAGGAGATGGCGAGCGGCCGCGGCGGCTTTGCCCGCACGAAGTGGTGCGGCAGCCTTCAGTGCGAGCTCAAGATGAAGGAAGTCGCTGGCGTTTCTTCCCGCTGCATGCCCCTCAAGCAGAGCGGCACCACCGGCAAGTGCGTCTGCTGCGGCAAAGAGTGCACTACTGATATTTATTGGGGCGTTGCCTATTAAGTATCAGCTTTCCATCGAATGATATAGTTCCCTGCGCGTCGCAGGGGAACGGCAAAGGGGGCCATTCTCTTTCACAAAAGAGAATGGCCCCCTTTAGATCCCCCAAGA
>ERZ780177.409-NODE-409-length-48292-cov-17.180733_pt1 | contig 48292 bp, 55 predicted proteins | sample MGYA00510973_ERZ780177 | MGnify/ENA primary metagenome ERZ780177 (study PRJEB29588, sample SAMEA2144396) | human gut metagenome | biome: human gut; feature: human-associated habitat; material: faeces | place: Denmark | collected 2008/2010 ...
ACACATGCTTTCCTTCAAATGGAGTATTCTTTCCCTTTGAAGCAAATCTGTTGCTGTCAATATCATATTCCGCTGTAGGATCAACAACTGCGATATCTGCCACCTTTCCTGGTGCCAATACACCTCTGTCAATTCCTATAATCTTAGCCGGATTATAACTCATTTTCTCTACCATCTGTAATGGAGTAAGTATGCCTGTTCTTACAAGTTCCGTAATAGTAACAGGAATTGCTGTCTCAAGGCCTACAACTCCGAATGGAGCTTCATCAAAAGGCCTTGCTTTCTCAGTCGGATGATGTGGTGCATGATCAGTTGCAATAGCATCAATTACACCTGAAGCAAGTGCCTCCTTAATTGCCTTAACATCATCAGCTCTTCTTAATGGAGGATTAATCTTAAAATTAGCATCATCACCATTAACTGCTTCTTCAGTAAGGGTAAAATGATGTGGTGCAACCTCTGCTGTCACATTAATCCCCTGCTCCCTGGCTGTCTTAATAATGAATACAGACTCCTTATTAGACACATGGCTGATATGTAGCTTTGCCCCTGTATTCTTGGCAAGAAGAATATCTCTTGCAACAATAACATCTTCTACCGCATCCATTATTCCGAAAAGACCGAGTTCCTTGGCTCTCTCGCCCGCATTCATTACACCTCTCGCTGCAAGGTTAGTATCCTCGCAATGTGCAAATACAGGGATATCAACCTCTGCGGCCTGTCTCATAGCCTGTCTTGCAGTTCTCGCGTTCATGATAGTTCCACCATTATCACTGACTGCAATAGCCCCTGCATCTTTAAGTGCCTCGAAATCAGTAAGATATTCTCCCTCCTGACCCGCAGTCATGGCTGCTATTGTATACAGATTAAGGTCAGTAACCTCTTCCGCCTTATCGGTTACATACTGTAACATATCAACATTATCAATTACAGGTTTCGTATTAGGCATCATGCACACAGTTGTGTAGCCACCTCTTGCTGCAGCTCTTGAACCTGTTCTTATAGTCTCCTTATGTTCAAGTCCCGGTTCTCTGAAATGTGCATTAAGGTCAACCAGTCCTGGCATAACCATGCATCCTGATGCGTCAATTACATCATCCGCCTGTGATTCGTCAATGTTCTCCTCCATAGATGCAACAAATCCATCTTTGATAAGTACATCCATAACTTTGTCTGTTTTACTTGCAGGATCAAGTACTCTGCCTTGTTTAATCAATATGTTCATTCGCCCAATCTCCCCTCTAAGTTATTTTCTTCAAAGACTTTAGCTGGTACAGGTTTACCAAAGTAATATCCCTGTATGTAATCTACTCCAAGTCTTTTGAGCAAATCATACTGCTCCTTATGTTCAACACCCTCAACAACTATCTTAGTTCCAATAGTCTTCGAGAGATCAACTATAAGCTTTACAAATGCCTGTGCATAATCATCTTCCACAATATCGTCTATAAATGTTTTATCAACCTTAATAATATCAAGAGGAAGTTGCTTTATATAATTAAGTGAAGAATATCCTGTGCCGAAATCGTCCAGTGCTATTCTAGGTCCCAGTTTCTTGAGACCTGTGATAATTTCCATAACTCTATGCATATCATTAATTGCAAATGATTCTGTTATCTCAAGTACAATATTCTTAGGATTAACTCCTGTTTTTTCAAGAATTTTCTTGATATTCTCTACAACATCCTTCTGTAACAGCTGTACAACCGATAGATTAACATTAACATAGAAAGCCGGATGTCCATTATCATTCCACAGTTTACAGCGTCTGCATGCTTCCTCTAGAACGTAATCACCAATTGATGTAATTAGCCCAAGATATTCTGCAAGTGGGATAAACTCTCCAGGTCCCATAAAACCCAGTGCCTTGCTATCCCATCTGACAAGTGCTTCACATGATGTACACTGCTGCGTATCAGCATTCACAACCGGCTGATAGAATACTACGAATTCGTCTATTCCTGTAGAAACCGCCTGTCTCATACTGTTCTCAATATCAAGACGCTGGGCAGTTGCACTCTCTACTTCACTGCTATAATATACATATCTGTTCTTTCCTGAACGCTTGGCTGCATACATCGCAACATCTGCCATTCTAGTTATCTCATGTACATCCACGCTGTTGTCAGGAAAGAATGCTATTCCCATACTCATTGTGCAGAAATACTCTGTTTCCATAAGATACCATTGTTTATTGAATAATAATGTTATATTGTTAATAACCTTATCCAGATCCCCAAAAAGCTCCGGTTCAACAATTATTACAAATTCATCTCCACCCATTCTGTAACAATGTCCCCGAAGTCCTGGAATACCTGCAATCCCCGCTGCTATCTGCTGTAACAGGATATCGCCATACTGATGTCCAAGCCCATCATTGATATGTTTGAAATCATCCAGATCTATAAATAATACAGCTCCCTTATTACCGTTCTGCACTGAATCTTTTATTGCTTTCCTTAAATCAACCTCGCATTTCATCCTGTTGTATAAGCCTGTAAGAAAATCATTGTGTGCCTGATATTCTATCTTCTGCTGGTTCTTTTTCTTCTGTGTAATATCAGCTGCTGATGCAGCAATTGCATTAATCCCACTAATCCACACCAGCTGTGTGAACTTCACCTCAAACCACAGACCTGATTCCGTATTATATCTTTCCATCGGTGTACCAATTCTACCCTGTACATCACCACTTTCCAGAGCATTGTGTATACAATCCATAATTGTTCTATGGATTTCCGGCACTCTTGCCGCAATTCTGTTCTCAAAAAGCACCTCTCCTGAGTCCGTAGCACACACAACAATTCCAGAATCTATATTATCAAGAATTTTCTGTACAACCTCATAGGAAGACTTCCCTTTATAAATAATTGTTCCTCTATCCGTTATGCCTTGAAGCCCCATACCTATGCCCTTACCCCTTCTCAAAACATTACTTTTACGCCATATAAATATTAATAATATTATAGCTTATTACGAGCCTTTTGAAAACTCATATTTTTAATTTAACAGATAATTAATTGTTTTATATCAGATGGGGTGTTATTATATCTTTATATCAATTTATTTATGAGGATTATTATGGATATTATTAAATTCAACACAACACTAAAAGCTTCTGGAAAAGATTATTCCAGAATAGTTTTCTGGAACAGATTCGTACGAAACCCTATCGAACTTATATTGTCATTGACACCTGCAGTTATATCTATCGTGCTTCTGTGTCTGCATTTTTACTCAAGCTTTCTGTTGATTCTTTATGCTGTATGTTGGTTTTATCCGTTATATATATTCGGATACCAGTTCAAGTCAAGCGTGAACTATCACCTGAAACACAGAGATCCATCTGAGGAAGCGCCTTGTACTATAACTCTTATGGATAATGCTATCATGGCTGATATTCCTGACCATAACCTTGTATATACATACGAATGGAATCAGTTCACTAATGTTTACAACAAATTCGGCTATTACATGTTATTTAACAAAGGACGCATGATTGTCATGTTAAGCCAGAAGGACATGCCAGATGACATTAAAGCTGCTGTTCCTGCCTACATCAAGTCACATGTTGATAGAAACATTTGCAAAATCAATTTCTAGGAACTATAAAAAAAGCGTTTCAACCAGTTAAAGTTGAAACGCTTTTTTATTCTTAATTATCTTGCAAGCCATCCGCCATCAACAGCAAGTGTAAATCCATTAACGTAATCAGATGCAGCTGATGCAAGGAACACAACCGCTCCTTTCATATCGTCCGGAGTACCCCAGCGTCCTGCCGGAATTCTGTCTATAATAGCTTCGCTTCTGTCAGAATCACTCCTTAACTGTGCTGTATTATTAGTAGACATATATCCTGGTGCAATCGCATTAACATTAATATTATGGCTTGCCCATTCATTACACATAGCCTTTGTAAGGCCCATTCCTGCGCTCTTACTTGCTGTATAAGAAGGAACCCTTATTCCACCCTGATATGAAAGCATAGAATTAATATTAATAATCTTACCACCATGTCCCTGCTTAATATACTGCTTTGCAAATGCCTGACTTAAAAAGAATACCATCTTCTGATTAACCTGAATAACACTATCCCATTCATCTTCCGTAAAATCAATAGCATCATTTCTCTTAATAAGTCCTGCATTATTAACAAGAATATCAACTTGTCCATATGCAGCAAGTGCTCCATTAACAATAGTCTCAATCGCTGCCATATCCGAAAGATCTGCTATAACCTCTGTGAATTCTCCTCCATCAGCTTCTATAAGCTTCTTCGTATCTTCACATGATCTTCTCGCAACTCCTACAACTTTAGCTCCTGCCTGTGCAAGTGCAACAGACATTCCCTGTCCAAGTCCTGTATTAGCACCTGTAACAACTGCAACTTTTCCATCAAGTCTGAATGCATCAATTATAGACATATTTTACTCTCCTCTAAACATATTAATTAAAACCTATTATATTATTAGCTATCTTATATCCCTGCTTAGACACCCATCTTCCTGCAGCTGTCGGAATATTAACAGACCATCCTAAAAGGCTGTGTCTTAACTTCTTATAAAGTGCCTCATCCTTATCCTTGGCATACTGCCACAAAGCCTTTTTCTTTTCAAGATGTTCTTTTGTTCCAGATACAATAAGAAAAATAGATGATACTTCCATCATAATTCTTAAGTAATTAATCATATACTTTCTGCAATTGATATTCTGAGGGTTCTCTGAAATGAACGAATCAATCATTCTCTTATTAACAGATAGCTGCTGGTCAATACGCGAAATCATGACACTTTCATTAACCGACTGATCTTCTCTTCCAATAAAATATCTGTAGAAATTCGTATTAACATAATACATTTTCTTAACATATGGAAGCGGCTCAAATACAAATATGTTATCAACATAAAATGTATGCTTAGGGAGCTGTAATCCGCAATCCTTTAAAAGCTGCGTTCTGTATACTACAGTATGCATAAGAATGTACTGGTCAACCTTAAAATCACCAATATTAATGTCATCCCATGTAAACATCTGTCCAACTGGAAATACATTCTCATAATGAATAACTTTCTTTCTCTTTGCTCCAACCTTCTCATACACATAGTTAGCGATAACCATATCTGGCTCTTCACCCTCTTCAAAACTCCTAAGAGTCGCAAGCATCCTCTTATAGCTCTTGGAATCTACCCAGTCATCACTGTCAACAACCTTAAAAAACTTACCTGTAGCATGCTTAAGCCCCGTATTAACAGCATCACCATGTCCACCATTCTCCTGATGTACAGCTTTAACTATTTCTGGATATTCCTGCTCATAACGCTTTGCTATCTCATATGTATTATCCTTTGTTGAACCATCATCAACTATAATAACTTCAACCTCATCCCCTCCAGCAATCACTGTATTAATACAATGCTCCATATACTCTGCTGAGTTATAACATGGTATTGCAAATGATAATAATTTATCCATCAAATTTCTCCTTTACATTCTGTCAGGGCATTCAATTGCAAGTAAATCTATACACTGCTCAAGAATGCTCTTGGTAAGGCTGATAAGCGCAATATAACTTGCCTTCTTAACCTCATCCGGTTCTGAAAGTATCTTATTATTATGATAAAAACCATTAAATGCATTAGATACTTCATATATGAACTGACATATCTTATGTGGTGCGTTATCCTTATATGCTCCATCAATCATATCTGCAAACTTAATAAGTGATAACGACAGATTCTTCTCACTTTCTTCTTTTGCGCCCATAATCTTAAGATTCTCAAGACTTCCGCCATTCTCCTTGTATTTGTTAAGGATAGACTTAATTCTTACAATTGTATACAGAATATATGGACCCGTATTACCTTCAAATGAAGAAAATCTGTCAATATCGAATACATAATCTTTAGATGCCTGATTAGAAAGGTCACCATACTTTAAAGCTGCAAGGCCAACTATCTTAGCTGTATCTCTTGCTTCTGATTCCTCAACAGTTCTGTTAGACATAATCTTCTCATATACTGCTTCATCAATATCAGCTATAAGATGTTCAAGTCTCATGACACCACCCGAACGTGTCTTGAATGGCTTGCCATCCTGACCATTCATAGTACCAAAACCTACGAATCTCATATCGGCATCAGGTGCTACAATTCCAGCCTTCTTGGCAGTTCTGAATACCTGTGTAAAATGCAGTTCCTGTCTCTTATCTGCAAGATAAATGTATGTATCCGGCTTATATAACTTTTCTCTTTCAACAATAGTAGCAAGATCAGATGTAGCATAAAGGGCTGCTCCGTCAGACTTTCTTACGATACATGGAGGAAGTTCTTTGGTATCTCCTTGCTGCTGTATGTCAACAACAGTTGCTCCCTGACTCTCATGAGCGATTCCATCATCAATCATCTTATTAACCATATCATCAATGTATGGCTGTGCATCAGACTCTCCCTTCCATAAGTCAAAATGTACATTAAGATTGTCATAATTCTTCTTAAGATCAGCCTTAGAAACATTCATAATATGATGCCATATAGCACGGCAAGCCTTGTCTCCGCTCTGTAACTTAAGTGTTGCCTCATGAGCTCTCCCTGCAAATGCTTCATCCACCTTAGACTTAGCTGAAGCAGCCGGATAAATCTCTTCAAGCTCTGAAATTGTAAATGGTGCTTCCTCTGGATACTCACCGGTAAAACTGTCATCAAAATATGGCAGTTCCGGTTTTCTGTCTCTTAACTCTTCAATGATAAGTCCCATCTGAAGACCCCAGTCTCCAAGATGAACATCACCAATAGTCTTATTACCAACAAATGTGTTAATTCTCTTAACACTCTCTCCGATAACTGCTGAACGAAGATGTCCCACATGGAGAGGCTTTGCCGCATTAGCTCCACCGTAATCTACGATAACAGTCTTATTGCCCTCTGAATTAACATATCCAAACTTCTCTGTTTCAGACATCTCATTAAGATATCCAGCCAAATAATCTTCACATATATTAATATTGATAAATCCCGGCTTTACGCTTTCAATCTTAGAAAACATCTTGTTGTCTGCAAGCTTTGCAACAATCTCATCTGCTATCATAAATGGTGCTTTCTTGTAAGCCTTGGCTGCCGCCATTGCACCATTACACTGGAATTCACACAAGTCAGGTCTGTTAGATACAGTTACCCTTGCATATGATTCATCATAGCCACACTCTGTGAACACACTCTTAAGTTCATCTGTAATTAATTCAATAATTGTCTTCATTATTCTCCACCTTTAATATTATCTAGTAAATCACCTTAACAAGGAACAGACCATAGCTCTCTGCTGGAAGTGACATCTGGACATTCTCTCCGTCAAGACATCTCCTGACATCTTCCGGTTTCTTTAATCCGTTACCTACATCAAGCAGCATTCCTACCATATATCTTGCCATGTTATGAAGAAAATCATCCGCTTCAATTCTTATGTATGCTCTTGTTCCTTCATACTCGATACTTATTCTCTTAATTGTTCTTTCTGTACTCTTGCTCTTCTTAGCTGTTGTAAATGCTTTAAAATCATGCCTGCCTTCAAAATATCCTGCAGCTTTTCTCATCGCATCAAAATCAGGCATATCAAATGTATGATAAGCATATTTCCTTCGGAACACATTGGCTACATTGCCTGTATCCAGCCTGTATTCATATATCCTGAGTCTGGCATTCAACTGGCTATGAAATCTTTCATCAACCTCTGTCACTGACATAACTGCAATATCTCTTGGCAGATATCTGTTAAGATAATTCTTCAGTTCAAATGCTTTAACTTCTTTCTCAAGCTTGAAATTAGCAGTCTGGCAAAGTGCATGCACACCCTTCTCAGTTCTTGAACCGGCATACATATCAACTGTTTCTCCAGTCATTCTACTTATTATCTCTGTAAGCTTACTCTCTATTGTATTGGTGCTGGCATCTTTTCCAAGTCTCTGCCATCCATCATATCTTCCACCATCATACTCTGCTTCAATACGGTAATTATACATTATTCGTTGTCCATAACCTTTTCTATATCATTCACATTAAAATATATTATATTCAATTTATTATACATCATATAGTTATTTAATAGCAATAATTTCAGAAGAAAATACATTTTGCTTCTGAAAAAAAACACCGGGCAGAATAATCTGCCCGGATGACAATTCTTACTGATAATTACTTATCCTCAACTGAATAGTTAGGAGCTTCCTTAGTGATATGAATATCATGTGGATGACTCTCTCTTAAAGCTGCTGAAGACATCTTAATAAACTGAGCTGTTTCCTGAAGTACTGGAATAGTAGGTGCTCCACAATATCCCATACCTGAACGAAGACCGCCCATAAGCTGGAATATAGTATCCTCAACAAGACCCTTATAAGCAACACGTCCTTCAACACCCTCAGGAACAAGCTTCTTGGCACCAGTCTGGAAATATCTGTCCTTGCTTCCGTTCTCCATGGCAGCGATAGAACCCATTCCTCTGTATACCTTGTACTTTCTTCCCTGGAATAACTCGAATGTACCAGGAGCCTCATCACAACCTGCAAGAAGGCTTCCTAACATGCAGACATTACCACCTGCTGCGATAGCCTTAACGATATCTCCTGAATACTTGATACCACCATCAGCAATTACAGGAATACCATACTTCTTAGCCTCTGCGTAAGCGTCCATAACAGCTGTAACCTGTGGTACACCAATACCTGCAACAACTCTTGTTGTACAGATAGAACCAGGTCCGATACCAACCTTAACAGCATCTACACCAGCCTCACAAAGAGCCTTTGCAGCTGCACCTGTTGCAATATTACCGGCAATAACCTGAAGATCAGGGAATGCTGACTTAATCTCTTTAAGAGTTGTAATAATATTCTTAGAATGACCATGAGCTGAATCAATTACAATACAGTCAACACTTGAATTAACAAGTGCCTGGACTCTGTCCATAACATTAGCTGTGATACCAACAGCAGCACCTACTAAAAGTCTGCCCTGTGAATCATGTGCTGAAGACGGATACTTAACGCTCTTCTCGATATCCTTAATTGTAATAAGTCCTCTTAATTTATAATCATCATCAACGATAGGAAGCTTCTCTTTTCTTGCCTTACCTAATATCTTCTTAGCCTCTTCAAGAGTAGTTCCAACAGGAGCAGTGATAAGATTCTCGCTTGTCATGCACTCCTTGATTGGTCTTTCAAAATGCTCCTCAAACTTAAGGTCTCTGTTAGTAATGATACCAACAAGCTTGCCATTATCATCTGTGATAGGTACTCCGGAGATTCTGAACTTACCCATAAGGTCATTAGCTTCCTGTAATGTATTATCTGGATGTAAGAAAAATGGGTCTGTGATAACACCATTCTCTGAACGCTTAACCTTGTCTACTTCTTCTGCCTGAGCTTCTACTGACATATTCTTATGAATAATACCAATACCGCCCTGTCTAGCCATTGCGATTGCCATTCTGTGTTCTGTAACTGTGTCCATACCTGCACTCATTAAAGGAATGTTAAGTTTAATATTCTTAGTGAGCTGTGTTGAGAGGTCAATCATATTAGGTGTTACTTCTGAATACTGTGGAACTAAAAGTACGTCGTCAAATGTAATGCCTTCACCAATAATTTTACCCATTTTGCTAAAATCCTCGCTTTCTGTTGTGTTTTAATATATAGAAAAAATCCGAATAAATAAATTAATCCGGATGTTTCTACGAGTCTCTGACATCTTAGTCAGTTTATAAATATGTTACAAGAGAATATAACAAAACTGCCGCTAAAAGTCAAACATTTTTTATAAATGTGCAACCCCATTACCAACAGCACTTACTATTGCTTCTTTCATTGAATCATCTGGAAGCATAAACAGTCTTATCATCTCATTGCTGTCATTGTCATATGTGTATATTACAATATCATCAGGGTCATCTACTCCTGATGAACAATTGTATGTCCTTAACTGCTGTCTCGCCTTACCCAAAGCTTCCTGACTGTTTACTTTCGCAACCAGAGTTGCTCTTGTAAGGTCAAAACTTCCCACATTCTTTCTCACAGACTTAGCCATAATCTTATCTATAGTGAGATTTCCGTTAACATATGAATATTCATATTCAGCGTTATAATATTCAAATACAAATACCGTAAAGAATATAAATACAACAAGAACTATTACACCCAGCCATCCTGTCTGCACAATTGTTGTCGCTGCAAGCAGACATGCAATCACAAGTATTATTCTGTAAAAAATTGAAATCTTAGGAGCGGTAACTTTAACAATCTGCTCTACTGTTCCTTCTATCATAATTCAATAACCTTTCTTTAAAGCAATTTGCCCGGCGGGAAATTACCCACCGGGCTGTAAGTTTTAATTATTCTGTGGAATTACATCATTCCGCCCATACCTGCACCACCTGCTGGCATAGCTGGAGCATCCTCCTTAATATTAGCAACAACTGATTCTGTTGTAAGAAGTGTTGAAGCAACGCTTGTAGCATTCTGTAATGCACTTCTTGTAACCTTAGCTGGATCAAGAATACCAGCATCAATCATGTTAACATATTCTTCCTTATATGCATCGAATCCTGTACCAACTTCTGACTCTCTTACCTTGTTAATGATAACAGCGCCTTCAAGACCTGCATTGTATGCAATGTGGAATAATGGAGCTTCAAGAGCCTTTAAGATAATCTGGGCACCAATCTTCTCATCCCCGCTAAGTTCCTTAACAAGCTCTGAAACCTTCTTAGAAGCATGGATGTAAGCAGAACCACCACCTGATACTACACCTTCTTCAACAGCAGCTCTTGTTGCATTAAGCGCATCTTCCATACGAAGCTTAGCTTCCTTCATCTCTGTTTCTGTTGCAGCACCAACTCTGATAACAGCTACACCACCTGCAAGCTTAGCAAGTCTTTCCTGTAACTTTTCTTTATCAAATTCAGAAGTTGTCTCTTCAAGCTGTGCCTTAATCTGGGCAACTCTTGCATCGATATCTTCCTTAGCGCCTTCGCCATCAACGATAACTGTGTTCTCTTTCTGAACCTTAACAGACTTAGCTCTACCAAGCATATCCATTGTTGTATCCTTAAGTTCAAGTCCAAGTTCCTCAGAAATAACCTGACCACCTGTAAGAATTGCAATATCCTTAAGCATCTCTTTACGTCTGTCACCATATCCAGGAGCTTTAACAGCAACAACATTGAATGTTCCTCTTAACTTATTAACAATAAGTGTTGTAAGAGCCTCACCCTCAACATCCTCTGCTATAATAAGAAGTTTAGCACCACTCTGAACAATCTGCTCAAGAACTGGTAAAATTTCCTGAATATTAGAAATCTTCTTGTCTGTAATAAGGATATATGGATTATCAAGAACTGCTTCCATCTTATCCATATCTGTAGCCATATATGCTGAAATGTATCCTCTGTCGAACTGCATACCTTCTACAAGATCAAGCTCTGTCTTCATTGTCTTAGATTCCTCTATTGTGATAACACCATCGTTAGAAACCTTCTCCATAGCATCAGCTACCATCTGTCCAACTTCTTCATCTCCTGCTGAAATAGCCGCAACCTTGGCAATCTGATCCTTGCCTGTTACCTTTTCGCTCATATGTGCGATAGCTTCAACAGCACAATCAGTAGCCTTCTTCATTCCCTTTCTTAATACGATTGGGTTAGCGCCTGCTGCAAGGTTCTTCATACCTTCATTAATCATAGCCTGTGCAAGAACAGTAGCTGTTGTTGTACCATCACCTGCAACATCATTAGTCTTAGCTGCTACTTCCTTAACAAGCTGTGCACCCATATTCTCAAATGCATCTTCAAGTTCGATATCCTTAGCAATAGTAACACCATCGTTAGTGATAAGTGGCGCACCATATGACTTATCAAGAACAACGTTACGTCCCTTAGGTCCGATTGTTACTCTTACTGTATTAGCTAACTTATTAACGCCTTCCTCTAAAGCCTTTCTAGCTTCAATTCCATATTTAATTTCCTTTGCCATAATAATAGCCTCCTAAATAAATATACTTCTTATATGTTCAAACCGCCATCATCTGTAACTGACTTTGTCAATTATTCAATGATAGCAAGAATATCAGACTGCTTTACAATGATAAGATTCTCATCTTCATCAAGCTTAACTTCTGTTCCAGAATACTTAGAATAGATAACTTTATCACCAGGCTTAACCTGCATAACAACTTCCTTACCATCAACAACACCGCCAGGTCCTACAGCAATAACCTCTGCCTGCTGTGGCTTCTCCTTAGCCTGTCCAGGAAGGACGATTCCTGATTTAGTAGTCTCCTCTGCAACTAATGCTTTAATAACAACTCTGTCTCCTAATGGTACTAATTTCATTATATATTCCTCCATTCCGCTGTCTTCACATGAGAGTGAACCCTTCATGGCAGCATTCATATTTCTGTTAGCACTCATTCTTTCCGAGTGCTAACCACTGCACATAATGTAACACTTCATACTTTTATTTGTCAACAACTAATTCAAATATATTATACTTTTTAGATTTTATTAATAATTATTTCTTTATACCCATTTTTATAGTTTTTCCGTAATAGAACAGATACTGCTGTGCGAAACCGCCAAGGCCGCCAAACCGCTCCTTTGCAAATGCAGAAATCTTATCCTTAGGGGTATCCTCACCGTCAAAATACATTGTCTCCATTATTCTCTTAATCCACACGTCAACAGGAAATGCTTCTTTCTTTCCAAGTCCGAAAAGACTTACGCAGTTGGCAACCTTCTCTCCAACTCCTTTTATTGTCATAAGCTCCTTAATACATGAGTCATACTCCATGTTCTTAAGTTCATTCTCATCAAACTGTCCTGCCATGTTTCTTCTTATTGCATCCATAATATAAGGTGCGCGGAATCCTGTCTTTAACTCTTTAAAATCTTCTTCACTCGCATTGGTAAGCTGTTCAAGCGTTGGAAATGTATACATATCTACTCCGCCATATGTCCCCTTATATGAACCAAACTTAGCAGATATATCAGCTACAATCTTCTTAATATGAGGTATCTGCTTATTCTGCGATATAATAAACGATATAAGAGTTTCAAAAAAATCCTGATTAAGAATTCTCACACCCCACATGCTTTCAATTGCATCCTTTAACTTATCATCCTTTTCCAGCAGTTTATTCTTAATTTCCGAATAATCCCTGTCCATGTCAAAATAATCTTTCCATACATTTACATATTCATCCTCTTCCGTGTCATAGAATGTAACTGTATCCGCCTGCTGCGAAACATGCAGCAAACGTCCCTTTGCTGTCAGTACATAATCATTCTCATCAAGCTTTACAAAATGAAAACACTGACCACATTCCAATGTCTGAGCCAGGTCGAAATCACATATATTTTTTAATTTATAATCCGACATAAAATTCCTCCATAAATATGCTTTACATTTGCAATTATCTCGTTATACAATCGTATATAATTATAACAGAATTTTCAGGAGACCACACATGAAACACATAAAATATTGGGCGTCTCTTTTAACCGGAGTCGTAATTCTTGCATCCCTGTATGGTTGCACATTACCGTTTACGAATGATAACAGCTCTGACAGTTCTACAGAGATTTCATATACAGCATTTGATAATAAAGCAACTGACACAGAAGATATTATTAATTTCATTATAGAAGCTATGTCGGATAACCAGACTTCATGTAATATATTTGTTCCCGACTCTGACCTTATAGATGCCAATGAATGGCTGACAAGAATAAGCGGAATTGAGCAGATAAAATGTGAATACCGCAGAATTAAAGATGGTTATAACCTTGTTGTAACATTTGAATGCTGGGATAATTATGCAATTATTAAAGCTTTTAATTCAGGAAACACTTCCCAGTTAAACAGCCGTCAGGTTGAACTCTATAACAAATACATAGAAGTTCTTGCCAAAGTAACCTCCCCTGCCAGGAGCGATTATGAAAATGAACTGGCAATCCACGACTATCTTGTATCACATATAACATACATTGATAATGGTGGTTCGACATTCAACGCATACGATGCCATGATTAACGGAAAGGCTGTCTGCAGCGGTTATACAGAAAGTTTCAAAACATTTATGGATATGTTAGGAATCGAGAATTACACTATTTCAGGAAAAGCCGGTAACGACCAGCATATATGGAATGTCGTAAAAATTAACGGCGACTGGTATCAGGTAGATGTAACATGGGATGATCCTGTTGGCGGTTCACCGGAATATATTGACCACAGCTATTTCAATATATCTGATTCAGATATGGCAATCGACCATACCTGGACGTCTGATATCAACGATGCCAATCCTGCCAATGGATATATATATACATATCCTGTTCAGGCAAAGCTTCATTCTGTCGGAACACAGTATGACCTTGACAGATATATACTACGCTGCATCAAAAGCCGCTCAGACCACATTGAGTTCACAACTATATCAGACCTTGATTTAAAATCAGCCGTATCTAATGCGGGTGTCCAGCTATCTTATTCATACAAAGCTACCGAGCGAACAGGTTATACACTGTATTCTGTTACTTTTACGTATTAAGGCACATTTATAATGCAAGAAAGAAGCCCCACAGTCTTACTTGAGCTGTGGGGCCTTTATTATCTTATATTCTTCTTTCCAGGTTCATCCGCTATATACGAACCGTCCTTTATCATGGCTCTGACAAGAGAATCCTTTGCATTCTTCCATGGCTCATCAATATACTTGTGGTCGAACTTATTAATAAACCACTCTACATCATCCCTTACCCGCTTCATATTTTCTATATAGAGACTGTTAGTCGTCTTTATGAACTCATCTAACATATCACCCTTTAAAGAATTAGCTGCACGCTCAATAAGAATTCCATAATGTTTGGTACAGAAGCCTTTACTTTCGCTATATTTCTGTCTGAACTCAGCATCATGCTTATACATGTGAAATATAGTATCGAGATATCTTTCAAATGTATCCTCAATCCTCTCGCATACAAAGCAGGTGCTTTCAAGCTGCTCGGTATATGCAGTCACCGCTGGCTTATCAGCCTTCTTAAACATTGACTTTCCTGCAACCTTACCATCTTGCAGACTTTCAATATCATTAATCACCCTGTCAAGATGTGTCTTCATGACAAGTGCAAAGCCTAGTCTGTTCTCACAGTCATACACTTTCTTAAGATGCTTCTGACAGAAACCCTTCTTGTCTGTCATGGCTCTTATATCATCCTCCATGTAGCTGGGTCCCATTGTATAACTTACTGCATCATCCTCTAATGCCTTATACATTGAACAAATCGGACATTCACAATCTGATGAAAACGCATCATTAACAGGTATTGTATATATCTTTTCTTTCATAAGTACTCCTTTAATCAGTCTTTTATAAATGTATTCTATCATAATATTTTATTAATATCATTCTATTTCTTATTTTTTAAATTCCGGGTTATATGCATAGAAGTTCTTAGAATCCAGCTTGCTCTGTATAATTGACATCGCTTCACCAAATCTCTGGAAATGTACAACTTCTCTTTCTCTTAAGAACTTCAACGGTTCATACACATCCGGATCGTCGCGGCAGAGTCTTAACAGATTATCATAAGTACTTCTCGCTTTCTGCTCTGCCGCCATATCCTCTGCAATATCAGTTATTGCATCACCCTTTGACTGGAATTCAATTGCGCAGAAAGGTACACCTCCTGCAGCCTGCGGCCATACTCCAACCGTATGATCAACATAATATGCCTCAAACGGAGTTCCTTTTATCTGTTCCATTGTAAGATTTCTTGTAAGCTGATGAACCATTGTACTAACCATCTCAAGATGACCAAGTTCTTCCGTGCCGATATCTGTCAACAGTCCGGCAACTTCTCTGTACGGCATAGAATATCTCTGTGAAAGATATCTCATGGATGCCCCCAGTTCGCCGTCCGGTCCACCATACTTCATTAAGGTATATTATTTCTACTTATTTATATACATTACCCACTTTTTTCAAAATCCCCCTCTAGCATATTGTAGAGGGGCTGATTCTATCCTTGTGCCTTTTTTAATAGTGCATCCTGTAATACCTTAGAAAAATTAATATTATTCTTTTCTCCATAAGTATTCAGCCAGGCCGGTATTGTTATATTCTTTCTAACAGTTTTATTCCCATATTTTTCAGAATAAGAGTCCATGTCTAGTACAAGCATATTAATAAAGCTGTTGTCATCATCCAGCTTTATATCTTCCCGTAACGATGGCTCAGGTATATTATTACCATTTTCTAATTCATCAAGTACCCAACCGCTTGCAGCATCGATTCCCATTTCAATTGCTTCCGCTAAATTGTCGCCTTCTGTCACGCAGCCTTTTAGATCTGGAACTTCTACTGTATAACCACCTTTGTTCTGTTCGCATGGTGTAAATACTGCAGGATATACTAACTTCATAATCATTAACCTTCTTTCTATCTATAATTTTAGATACCACAACCTATATAAGCTGTGCAGGACTATTTAAGTCCTGCCTGCTTAAGTATCGAGTTCGCTGTCTTTATATCGACATCTCCCTTGTGGTTTGGTATCGTAACTTTTCCAGTTTTAGTTGGATGCTTATATTGCATATGCGAACCAACTTGTTTTACAAAATACCAACCGTCGTTTTTTATAAGCTTATCAAGCTCTCTGACAGTCATTAGCTTTCCTCCTTCCTTGGTATCTCATCTATAATTATATTATACACATTATGCGTATTTTGTCAATAGTTTTTATGTGTATAATGCGTATATTTTATATCTAATTGATGATTATGTTTCACATATTACTTAATATAGCAATCACAATTTAATATTCTCTATTCACCTTTGATTCATTTATGTATGGGTCATGGATGTTCCAGTACGCTCTACATTCAGGTCCACTTACAAGCCATGTTTTACCTATCTTCTGCGTGTTGAGTAAACGTTCCTGCTGGCATGCCTGCTTAATAGCGCTCTCAGTTACAGTGCCATTGAGAATTTCTACTGCTTCTTTTATCTCCAGCATTTCTGAGTTGTAAAAGAACTTCTGTCTTATTAATTCCTGATCTAATTTATTTTCTTCATCTGTGAATTTTCTCTGTGGCTCAAGTCCGAATCTCAAATCTTTAATGTCACTGTTATATATTTCAACCTTTAATTCCAAAGCGCTTTTAACCAAGTATTCATTTGCACCGCATATCTTAGATATATTATTATATAAAACATCTGCAGCATCTTTATACTTAATTGTAAGTTTATTTCCTGTGATAAGTCTGTCGATGTCTCTCCATGTTTTGCACCTAATTATGTTGTGTCTTTCACTGTATCTTGCACATAATATGTTTAACTTTGCCATCTTTTTTACAATTTCCATGTTTGTCATAATCTTATTCTCCTTCATAATATTAATTCATTTCGTTATATTTTTTTATTACATCATCTTTCGTTCTGTGGTATTTTTCTATCACAACATATATTCCTGTCACGCAGTCATAATACCCAAGTTCTTTTTCACTTCTGAACTGATGATTTCTATATCTTTTTAGTTTAAGATATTTCCTTTTCTTATCGCCTTTTTTCCATAGATTCGCTTGCGTCTTTTCGTACCAGCCGTCTCCATAATTACGTTCTGGATATGCTATATTCATTATTTTGTATAATTCCTGCTCTTCAATTTTATAGCCCATATACCCTCCAAAATCTCGTAATACATACGTTCCCATCTTTATACCCCTCCCTTTTTATTATAGTCGTTATCGCCTATCTGTATTTATATAATAGTCGGTAGCGACTATTATGTCAACAGTTTTTTATAAAATTTTGAGCAATAAAAAAAGGGGCATATCGCAAAATGATATGCCCCTTTCAGTTTTAATTATAAAATTAATTAGGAAGCTTAAGCTCCATACCAACATAGAGTGGTGTACTAATATCCATGCCGTTAAATTCTGCTAACTCAAGATATCTTGTACCATCTCCTAATGCTCTTTCTGCTACCTGCCAGAATCCTTCGCCAGCTTCTACTGTAGTATACGCTACATCTTCTGTCTCATCTTCCTGTTCTTCTGGTGGTGCGTCATTAGGCTCATTATCATAATGGCCTGTAATACAATTATCGTCTACGAATCCTGTCCCCTCCCCGATAAGGTAAGGATGTCTGGCTCCTTCATATACATGTGTTATAGCTCCATCTGTATAATATGGTGCTGCACCATCGGTCCAGTCTCCGGCTGTATAATAGATTCTATTGTAACAAACGTGATCTCCTTCGCGGTACATTGTACCTACATCTTCTATTTCTCTTTCTGGGATAGGTTCTTCTGGTTCATATTCCGGTGTATTAGCCTTTGCATAAGCACTAAATGCATCTTCATTCACATAGACGTCTGTATCTGTCCTTGCAGACGAACCATCTATGCAACCATCCGAACTATCCTGCCAGATTTCGGCCCAATCTACAGGACAACTATCTGGTCCCCAGATAGCAAGCCACTTCTTGTCTGTAAGCGCTTCTCTATCTAAGATATTAGAGAACCAGTCAAGGTTAGCATATGTACCTACAACCTCAAAACCGGCTGCCTTTAAATCATTCGTAACAATCTGGCAATATCTAGTATATGCTTCTCCATTAGTGCGAGGATCTTTGTTGTTCCTTACTTTGTAACCGTCTGCATCTTCCATATCAATGTAAATGCCTAACACTGGATTAAAGCCAGCAATCATTCTCAGGATATGTGCAGCTTCGCTATGTGCCTCGTCTTCATTAAGTGCATAGCTGTACATATATACTCCATATGGTTTGCCTATTCTTTCAAGTTCCTGCATGTTTCTTATAGCCTGTCTATCGTCCTGTGATTCATAGTTAGAGCCATATCCAACTCTTACCATGGCGAAATCAATCTGTTCCTTGATAATGTCCCAATCAAGTGTTCCGTTGTTATCGCTAATATCAATTCCTCTAATACTCATATTACTTTTCCTCCTTAATCTTCGCCGTTGCCAACTCATCATCATCCGGCAATTCATCTGTATAATTTCCCAAAAATGTCTTAACATATAGCCATAGTTTCTTCACCGGCAGACCGCATAGCGCCATATTCTTTAAAATGCTTACTGTTTCATATGCATTATAAAGTAGTGCGATAAAGCCAGAAATTCCTATCTGATTACCCATATGCTGTCTAACCTGTTCCGGCAGAAATCCAATCATATTAAACCCTGTTATGTAATCAACGATTACAAGGAGCATAATGGATATTATCATTCCACACTTACGAATTGCTCCATTAATACCAAAACAACTGTTAAATTTACGTTCTTTAATTGCCCTTAATACTCCAAATATTGTATCAATTATTACAGCTATAATAACAAGCTGAATCAGCTTGTCGTGTGCTGCTGCCATGTAAATTGCCTTTAATGTTATCATCTTTCTTTTCCTCCTTCTAAAAAAGCGCCTAGCTTAATGCTAGACGCTGTAATGAGCTCTTATTCAATTAAAGATAATGCAAGTTCTTCAAACTCTGCCATATCCTCCATGCAAGCTTTCTTGTTAGCAAGATATTCCGTTTTGTTCTGAATATTCTTGTTAACGCTTACACTACTTCCATCATCTGAAATTGATGCTGAGAGGTATACAATATTAATTCTCTGCTTTTCAGATGAACCTGTCACTGTTTTCTCTATATAACTTGTTCCTGTAAATGTAATATCTTTTCTTGTCTCTAACATTTTTACTACCTTCTTTCTATTATTCAAATAATGTTCCTACTAATGTGTTGTCAATCCATACTTGCAAAGCTGCCCCAGTCCACTTTAACGTGACTCTGTTCGTCGCTGCTGTAACAGGTTGACAATAACCAAAATATGTGTTCCACATTTTAACCTCTTCCACATCACATCCAACTGTCATGCTATCCATTGCGTGCAGATCTTGAATCTTTGCTCCGCCTAGCACAGATAGTGCACAATCGCCATAATATGTCGTTCCAGAAGAATCAATGCGCATATATCCTTTGCCTATGTTGCAATAACCATATATACTTCCATCACTATTATTTCCCTGGAGCCATATTTCTTTTCTTGTCACATGTATTTCTTGCCCTAAATTGGAATATAACCACAAACCAGTACTCAAGTCGTTCTCATCACTTGGAGTATATATTAATTGAATTGTATTAGTTCCATCATCGTCATAACCGAATAAACCATGCCCTTGGATCCTTACTCCATTATTAGATGTATTATTCCATACTTTAAGCTCTCCTCCTCGCAATGTTGCTGCCATTAAGTATTTATTTCCATCTGAACCAACGCTTGTTCCTCTCGAGGTTATTGTTCCATCTGCGGTAATAGTTGTATTCGTTGATGTCAACGTAAATCTGTTACCGGAAATATTCAATCCACCCCTAGCAGTTATATTAATTGTATCAGCTATGGCCTCAATTGCACTTTTCAATGACTTTTCATCTACCTTAAGTGCAATCTTAGCTTCTGTATCCTCTGGTGCCGCAGTCCAGTCTGTGGCTTTGTTACCCTTTTCGAGCTTAACGGCACGCTGAGCACCGAACTCCCACGATATACGCATATACGCTACGCCACTTGGAATAATTATCTTCTCTTTATAATACTTATCCGTGTTATAAATCTGATTTGGTGCTACCTTAATGAACTCTTTATTAGCATTGTAATAAGCATATACAATCCAAGCTTCTGTGTTGTCATCTGTCCAAAATAATTGGAACATATACTCTTTTCCGGCATCAACGGATATATATTCACCAGTAAGGAATGTCTTGTCCCAATCACCTGCATATCGCAACGCTCCAGTATCATCAATCCAACCAACAATCAAATCAGTTGTTTTAATAAGGTTCCTTCCGCCTATAGATATATCATCTATCTTGGCATCTGTGTCCTCTGGAGCTAGTGTCCAGTCAGTTGCTCGATTGCCCCTTTCCACCTTAACGTTACCTGTATTTGGATAACTTACCAATATAAAATATGCGCCATCCGGAACTTTCCATGTGAATAAATTGTTCTGGTTTGGCATTCTCGACATGAATTTTCCTTCACTATCATACCAATTCCATCTGAACCATTCACTCCCATTATCCTTGTGAAATGTAAGCTCTTCGCCAGGCACAACAGATATCTTCGAACCCATTACATTTGTTTTGTCATAGTCATTCGTATTACCATCAGCATCCAGTGCCTTATTAACAAGCTCCCCTGTTCGGATAATGAGATTTCTACCACCTATTTTAATTGCACTGACCTTAGCCTCTATCTGATTAGCTCTGGCATCTATAGCTGAATTTGCCTGAGTGACAGTATAGTAATCACCCATTGCATCCTGTCGTTGATAAATGGCATTAGCTGCTATAAGTACTGCTTCCTTGGTTTCTGTTAACTTGGTATCCATATCAGCTTTGGTATAGGTGTTCTCTTTGAATTCCGAGTAGTCATCATATACATCATTAACTCCCTGCCATACATCTGATATTTTATTATCAGTATCCTCTGGAGCTGGTGACCAGTCTGTACATTTTGTACCACGTTCAACTTTAAACATCTTACATTGTATTATGCCACTTTGAATCGCATCTGTTCTGAGTAACGTATTCCAATACGAATTTTTAACATGATTGGCATTAATTATTGCCTGATACATTATTGTTACTTCACCATTAGAGCCAGACAGCTTAGTATAATTATTTACTGGAAAATACCCATTATCATTCCAACCTGTTACATTACCAGCTCCAACGATACGAACCTGAGGAGTTTTTCCACTTACAGATACTATATTAGTATATTTGCATATTAACTTAATTGATATTACGTCGCCTACTGACAACCCATCAGTTAAAGTGTTTCCAATGCTAAAACAAACGTTATCGTTTCCATCGAACTTGGAAAAACCAGCATCGTACTTACTAGACGTTTTTTGTGCAAGATTCCTCCCGCCAACCTGAATTCCTTCCGGTGTGGCGCCAACACTATATGACGTACTTGTCGTATTATCAGTATATGTAATAATAGTTCGAGTCCACATATAAGGTAACACTGCTGTAGTCTCTGGTGGAGAAGTTACCCAAGTACCAGTTGGAGCAGTCTTTCCAGACGCACCAGCCTGATATGTTATTGCTGTGGATTTAATTCCTTTGCCTGATGCTCCAGTGGCACCAGTCTTTGCAACTGCCAACGAAAATTTCTTTGTTATAGTAACGCCATCTATTGCTAACGGAATCGTTGCTTCACATGCCGCAGAAATTGTAGCTGTCGTCTTGAATGTTATTGTTGGAGATACCGTATTGTTATTCAAAATTGATGCTGAAATACCAATAGGACACGTAATTGTTCCCACTATTATCTTGCATACAGTATTCCCACAATAAGCAACCGCCTGAGTCGTACATGACAACCCAGACGGAGCCCCAGCAGTATTCCCAACAAAGGTGTACGCCTCCGATGTTAATGTAACTGAATATGCGTCTGTTACATCTATAATTGAAATTTGACTAGCTGCTTTAACTGCCATTTTGACGTACGCCTCCCTTCTTTATTAATCTTCTAACTGACACGTATATGCCTGTGTGTTATCTACATCGTTCGCAGATACTGTTAACGTCTTAGCTGTTGCTAATGCTGTTGTACTTCCTGCCTTATACCACTTGATAGACCCAAGACCACTAACTACTCCTGCATCTGTGATTGTCTGCTCAATAGAACCCTTGAATACATGTGCTGTAAGTACCGTGTTACCGGTGTTATTCTTGAATACTCTACCGTTGCTACATATAATAGTAACTGTAATAGCATCTGCTCCAGCATCCCCCTTTGCTCCTGTTGCACCATGTGTACTAATAATTGCAGGAGTTGTCTTAGCTGTTGTATTGTTCGTATATGTAATAAGCTGGTAGCACCACATATACTTGTTAGTTGTTGTTGTAGCAGTAGGAGTTGTTGACCATCCACTAGTAGCAGTTGTTATACCTGTATTAGCTGTTGTAGTTAAATAATAGTTGGTAACACTCTTAATGCCGTTTCCTGTAGCTCCTGTCTGTCCTGTTGCTCCGTGTGTGCCTATAATTGTCGGAGTTGTCTTAGCTGTTGTATTGTTTGTATATGTAATGAGTTGATAAGACCACAGATATTTCTTTGAAGTGTCTGTAGTCTGCATGGTTGTAGTCCAACCTTCTGTAGCAGCTGTAACATTAGTATTAGCAGTCGATGCTAAAAAGTAATTAACAATACTCTTAACTCCAACACCCGTTGCTCCCGTCTGTCCTGTCTGTCCAGTCTTTGCTACCGCGAAAGAAAATTTCTTGTTGACTGTTATACCATCTACAACAACTGGAATTACTGCTTCGCATGCTGTCGTTACGGTTGCTGTTGTTGTAAATGTAATTGTTGGTGATGCCGTTCCGCTGTTCTCTACTGCAACTGAAATTCCAGTAGGGCATGTAATTGCCTTCTGGTCTACGTTTACAACAGAACACTGATTAGAACCGCAATAAGCAACAGCCTGTGTAGCGCACTTCAGTCCTGCTGGTGCGCCAGACGTATTACCAACAAATGTATACGCCTCACTTGTAAGTATCACTGAATACGCATCAGTGACATCGATAATGGTCACCTGACCAGTAGCTTTAATTGCCATATTCTATTTCCTCCTACTAATCTGTGATTAAATCACATGTATAAATGCCCTTCGTGTCTATATCGTTAGGACTAATTTTAAATTTGAAACCACTTTCAGAAATTCTTTCATCAATTGAAGGAATCTCAAGATAGGCATCACCATCGTGCTCCTGGGATTTCCACTGTAAATACGCAGAATCTCCGTACGTAGCCTTAAGCTCATCAATATTTGTTATTCTCTGGGTTCCTCGGAATATTGTTACTGAGAGCACGGTCGACACGTTTGTGTTTTTAAACACGCTACCCTTGCTCGAAGAAATGCTTATAATAGAAACGATTTCCTCCTTAACGCTATCTAGTTCATTCTTCAAATTGCCGATTGCATCCTCTACACTTCCACCTGTAGAAAACTCTAAGGCATCTGCAGAAATCCTAAGCTTATACAAACCATCTGTATCTTTATAATACTTAATATAATGCTTTGAATCGCCAACAGCCATCTGACCGTCTTTACTAAGATATATACCACGAACACCACTAGTTGCTGATTCTTTTCCTATCGAATATATAGCGCTATCCTCTATTTTAAAACCAGCAATAGTTGCATCAAAAGCCACTAAATCTTTAACATCTATTTTAGACGCTGTAACTGACTTAGCCCTGATAACTTGTCCATTCAGACTGTTATAGTCTGTCTGTTGTGCTTCAGTCGTAATACCATCGGTATTAAGTTTGTAATAAAGACCGTCTTCACCTTTAATTACAAGCTTATCTGCCGCAATGGTGTTACCCTCGATTATATCGCCCTTTATGGTTACACCGACAAGCTCACCGGTAATAGTCTGATCACCTACAGTTACATTTTTTATTAAACCAGACATGGAATAAAAATATTCCATAGCGGCCTTACCAATGTTAGTAAAATCTATATTGGCATATTTTAGTTCAGCATCCTTAGCGCTAAGCTTCTCACTTTCAAGTTTTCGTATCTTAGCATTAGTTGCATCTAATTCTTCAGTTTTGGTGAAATGTGAATTAACATAGTCTGCATCTACCTTTTTGGCCAACAGATTTTTTGTTTCTTGTATTTCAGTGTAAGTTCTTTCTTTTTCTGTTATAGAAGGACCCTTGAAGTCTATCTCCTCTTCCGTTCTTGTTTTGGAATAAGAAGATATTGTCATGGACATACCACCGTCATATTCCTGCACAATATTCATTACCGGAATTTTATATACATCTTCTCCATCTTCTACTGTGATAATATCCCATGGATCCAGACGTATATCTCCCAAAGTCTTTATTGTTGCTCCTCTGTATGTAAAGTCCTTTCGTTTCGCATATACTTTTTCAAGTTTTGCCTGTGGCATAAAAGGATTATCCAAGGTTATACCAAGAAGACCGTCGCCAGCTGTATATGTTGTGGAATTATCGACATTGCATGTTAATTTTTCAAGTTTGAACTCACCTTCATCTTTTTCAAATGACATGATCCTTGATAAGTTATATGTAGCATCGTTATCCTCATACCACTTAATTACAATGGTTCCCGTTCTATCCACGCAAGCAAAACCACCTGCCAAAGAAGCTATGTATCCTATCATTTCGCGATATACATAGCCATTAGGCTTGGTATCAATAATAATATCTTCCAAGCCTTCAGTATTTACAGGAATACCACAACCTTCACTTATCTCATTCATAACTGCAACTGCAGATGCCGGATACTCTAACTCAGAAGCATATAATCCTGTCGTCTGTATCATTCTGTCATAAGCTGTAAATGTTGTCGTATATTGGTCACTTGTTGGATGCTCAGCTTTGAATATTCCTACCGGAACATATTCATAAGTTCCATCTGGCAGTAAGAGGCCTATTTCTAACGGCAACTCTATACCGTCAAAAAGAATATCGCTCTTTTTTATAGTAAGCTCAATTTTGGCCGCAACTGTTGAACCTAATTGTAAATATTCATCTGCACAGGAAGCATTCTCATATGTCATTTTCTTAAAGCCTGCGTCTATCCATGTTCCTTCTACATTAAGTCTAAGATTAAATGTCCTTGATGGAGAACGAATAGTTGTCGCAAACTGCTCTGTAACATTTTTATACATAATTTACTCCTGTATCATAATTTCCAATGCTTCAATATCATGCGTTGTAAGTGCTTCATAATCACTTCCATTACACTTTTCTATATCAGCAATATTTATAGTGCAAATATCCACATCTGCAGTTGTCATATTAAGTTCTTCAATCTGTTTAATGGCTGTTCTTGCTTCTGCATCGTTCTCAAACCTGTAGTTACCATTCTCTATAATAGAATTCCCCTTTTCATCCCTCATGCAGTACGTCTCAAGAATCTTAATTCTTAATTCTTCTGCGCATAAATGCTCAGCTTTAAGTGTTTTAAGGTTTTTTACAATAGCCCAGTTAACTTTCAAAGGGAGCTTTTTATTAATAGACTGTAAGCTATTAATCTGCTTTTCTATATCCTTAATGCTTAATGTTATCTTCATATTTACTCCTATTACTGCTGTATTATAGATACACTGGCACTTCTGTAATAATAGTTACCGTCACCTATATCACCCAGCACCTCTTTACTTAATGTACCTCTATAGCTTGTTATTGTTATATCCTGTCCATCATCATGAAATGTTATTGGAAAGAATCCGGCGATGAGTTTGTTCTTAATAAGTGCCATCTCATCTTCCTTCAATATTCCCCAATTAATAGATAAGGTCTTCTTTTCAGCGACAACATCACCCAACATTGTTCCGTCAAGTGCTCGTCCTGTAGAAGAAGACCATATAATCTCATCATCCACTTTTAGGGAGACAGGAGCCGGAAGCTCCTGCCCGTCACATCTCAGTATCAATTCATCACATCCTTGTTAAGTTATAATCTCACATTTTCCTGTTTGCTTTGTATGCTCGTTAATCTTATCAACCACATATTTCTTAAGACTCTTTCCATCAAGCTGTATATCAAGGTCCTGTGTTTCAAGTATCCTAAGTATCTGCTTAAGAATACTTATGGCTTCTGCCAGCAGTTCTGCACTGGATGCCATAGCAGCTGCCTTCTGTGCCATATCAAGAAGTTTATCCTCTGGTGCTACAACTTCACCCTGGTGTCTGTTATCACCAATCATGGCAAGCTGTGGGGTGTTTGGCTTAACATATCCGCCTTGTGCAAGGTATGGAATCTTAGAGAAGTCGGCTTCCGGTAAATGGAATCCAAAATCTTCGCCACCTATACCAGGTACCCAGTTTGGTACTTTAAAGCTAAGTTTATTTACACCTTTCACAACAGCATTAATTCCTCTCTGCATTCCTGAAAGCAATCCATTAATTAAGCCAATCACCATATTAATAGGTCCTTTAGCAATATCAGCAATACCGCTAAATATGCCATCAAAAGCCGTAACTATACCATTCCAAGCGCCTTCCCAGTCACCAGAGAAAACACCTTTAATAAACTGTATAACGCCTTTAAATACAGTAATTGTATCGTTCATCAAATCAGCTATAGTTCCAACGACAACCCCAACCTTATTTCCTATAGAATCAAATATAGCTATAAATATTGGTCCTAATAGTTCAGATAAAAATCCAACTACAGGTGCAATAAAGTTGTTATATATTGTCGTAGCACATGTAACTATCTCACCAACAAAATCCAAGAAATTGGCCAGCAGTGGCTGTAAATGTTCACTCCATACTCTATCAATTACATCTAAAGCATTCTCCCAGACTGGCTGAAGCATATTATTCCAAATGTCTAAGAATACATCTCCGGTAGTCTTAACAGCCGTTTTTATTCCGGTAAATATAGGCTCTCCCCATTCGTTCCATGCCCCTGCCATTGTATTAACCAATCCAATCCATACATTTGATATAGATTCAATGGCTGGACTTACACCTTCACTCCATAAAGAATTCCAAGATGCTTTAAATGTATCAAATATTGTTCCATTTAAAGATAGCGTCTGGGATGCAAAATCCGTCAGCATTGGTAATCCAACAGAAACAAAATTTGCAAGTATAGGATATGCTGCTTTATTCCATACATCCGAAAAGACTGTATTAAAGCTATCAAATAATCCATTTAATATACTGCCATTAGTGTCGACCCATGTTACAAGATAATTTGTAAATGGACCATTAAAATAATTTAACAACGGCGGTCCTAATGCTTTTATATCATTAAACGCACTTGTTAGGTTTTTCTTGGCTGTATCTGTATTTTTTGTAAGTCCATCCCATATTCTTGACATAGATGGAGAAAATGTCGATACACTCCATTTGCGGAGTTTATCTAATTCTTTCTTTGCCTTATTTACAAAATCACTAATTGCAGATGTTGCATTAGATGTACTTCCACTCACATCTGGTACAAGGTCAACACTTCCGATTCCTGAAGATGTTCCACCTGTACTACCGCTTGAATCAGAACTATCATCTGTTGGCTCTGTCAGCTTATTTATCTGGTCAAAGCCTGCAAGCGACTTTTCTATATCTTTAGCAGTCTTCTTGGCTGCACTTCCTATATCACCTACATTATCCGCTGCGCTGGATGCATCATCTCCTATACCAGCTATATCCGAACTTATCGAGCCCATAGAGGTTGATACATCTGCTCCTGTGAGCATTTGCACAAAGCTGGCAAAGCCATCTGCAACCTTCTGTAATCCTGCCAGCAAGTTGTTAAAGCCACGCAGAATAGGTGTAAACAATGCTATGAAGCCTTTACCAAGAGAAGCCTTTAACTGTTCGAATCTGAGTGATAAAATTCTTGTCTGATTTGCCCAGGAATCCTGTGTCTTAACAAAGTCTCCTGTGGCATTGGACAGTGCACTAGTAACATACTGATATTGGAGCATTACTTTTTCCTGCTCTGTCATCTTAGCCGTAGTCTTACCAAAGCCATTATTAAGTGCATACTGATCCAAGTTCGTCTGAGTCATTACTACACCCAGGTCCTTAAGTGTCTCTGTTTCACCAGTCCAGATGGATTTCAGCTTTGTATATGCTTCATCTGTACTCAAATTGTAAAATGATGCAACATCACCTGTTAATCCAGTAACATCTTCTGCCATATCAAGTGCAGCCTGTCCTGTAATGCCCATTGCATTACTCATCTGGCCAAATACACCCATGTACTTCTTAGCAGATAATTCAGATAGTCCGAAATTAGTCATTGCATTGGAAGCCCACTGGTCTGCCTGTCCACTTAAGTCCTTAAATGCCGTATCTACAACATTCTGTACTTCTGTAACATTAGAACCAACTTCTAAGCAGTCTTTCGTAAACTTAGTAAAAGCTGCTATACTTAATCCAGCAGCTATTTTCTTTCCCATACCAGAAAAGATGGATGTTGCCTGCTTAGCCGCCTTATTAGAAGCGCCAGTAAGCTGATTAACTATCTGTGAACTGTCTATGCCAAGTTCAAGAGCTATCTGTCCTACTACATCCGACATACTCCCTCCTTTCCGGCATTTAAAAAGACCACTTTCTACTTAGAGAAAGCGGTCTTAGCCCAATTTTGGAAGTCACTCCAATACTTATTGTAATTTGCAGGATCTTCCATTAATTTTCTATTTCTTCTTAATATCCAGTCATTGCGGATTTTCTTCTGCTCCTTAGTAAACTCCTTTATAACCTTAGGATCTTTTTCTGCTCTGATTCCCACAATTCTTCCGAGTGGTGTTTCAGGCATTATTCCTGACAATAAAGAACAGAATTCAGCCCATGACATATCATCTTCTGTTCGCAATCGTATGCCATACTGGGACAGGAAGCTGGCTTCTATCAGCTCCCAATCATCCCATAGGTCATAATATGCCTCATGCTGAGGGTGTCTGCTCCTCGCCGTACGTTCCCATAGCAACCTGCATGATTGTATTATACATTTCCTTATATTCTGATATAGGAAGGTCTAACGCCTCAATCTTATCTGAAGCATCTTTTCCTACAAGCATTTCAAGGCCTTTAATCATAAATGCCATATCATCCTTGTTTTCCTTGTTTTCTGCTTCCTGTGCCATAGCCTGTATATTAAGAATTGTACTCTTTCTGTTATTAACAGTAACAACCAAATCTTCTGTAATACGAATCATAGGTAACTGATTCGTAATCTTCATGGAGATATCTATTACCCTAAAATCTGTCTTTGCCATTATTCATATCCTCTTCTTTCTTTAAGCTGCTGCATATGCTATATATGTTGGCTTTCCATCTGACTGTGCTTCCCATTCAAGCGCATCAATACTTGTAGAATCTCCACCGAGAGATGTTACATTGATTACCGCTGGTATAAGAAGCTGGTCAAGATTAGGGAATATAACAGATACCCACGTATTGCAATCCTGTCCCGTCTTCATGAAAAGGCTTGCCACATAATCATTTCCTTCATCACCATAGTTACGCTTACCTCCGAAAGACATACTAAGTGACTTACCGGTCATAAGCCTTCTTACCCAGCCTTTCTGATCCATTGGACTCCATTCTTCAATGGTTCCATCTACAGATACGCTTAAGCTCTCTGCATCTTTTACAACCTTTGTTTCTACTGTTTCTGGCGTATCTGCATTCTTTCTTCCAGTTATACATATTCCAAACTGAATTGTATGCACCGGATTAACACCTGTTAATGGTGTTGCTTCCGCATTATATCCGGCTATCTTTGTATTCTGTCCCATGTCTTTACCTACCTTTCATAGTAAAATTTTAGTTCTATGACCATTTCAAATATTCCTTTATCGTCTGTATCAACTTCAATTGGTGCTGATACTAGCATTTCTGTAAACAGAACATTTGTGCCATTAATGTTTACCCGTTTCATATCTCTGAGCTTATCGTATAGCTCCTGTGAGACTTTTTCAGTCTCCCTGACACTTTTATCCCAATGAACCAGTATACTTATGGATTTGACAGCGTAAGAGCTATTCTGTATACCTCCAACAGCCATCTGAACATTATCTTTCCTGTTAAGATGGTATACACCTATGCTCTTATCTTTCTTATCATCGAGCTTTCCACAATATACATGATCATCAGCTGCTATTCCAAGACCTGCTATAAGGTCTCTTACATCACCTATTCCTAACATCACAACCCCGTATGCTTTTTATAAAACTTTTCAAATGCTTCAGGTGCAAAATTCTGCTTTTTACCACCTTTCATGTAGTCATCAAGCCATCTGCCTTTAGCATTTGCATTTCCTTCATGTTTCTTGCCCTTATCATCAGTCCATGGTGCCTGATGGAAGTTGTATTCCGGATGGTAATACAGCCTTCTGGCGTATGGTGTACTAGACACAAGATATGCTTTTCCCTGACCTATATCAGATAAATCAACAAATGTGCTTTCATTCTGTAATGCTCCTGTATCCCTCGGTATAACCTGGCTCTGAACAACATCTGTATGTATTGCTTCTGCTGTTTGTGCAACTGACACTTTTGCTGCTGCCGTAAGCTTCCTTACCATAGGCATATTAAGCTTCACCGTTGATTTAACATTTCTTGCCATTACATCACATCCAATCTTACATAATTAACCGTACCATCCGGATTACGGCACTTCGTACCCTTGTATATATGCCTTGTTACACCGAACACCGTTATATCACCTTCGGTAATTACCGGAAGCTCTGGTGCAATATCTCCTGGTATCAAAGCACATCCTTCAAGTTGTATAAGAACCTTTTCTGCTGTTAATACGGTCTTGCCGCTGTCCTGATAGTTACATAAGCCATCCCATATAACAGGCTTAAGAGGTTCTCCATAGACATTCCTGCCTTCCTGTTCTATCTCAAGATGTATTTCTGTTTTACACATGCTCTTTAGTATTAAACATGGGTACTTCATACTCACACCCCCAGACTTAAACAACACAAGCCTGTCTGACAAAGTATCTGGTATGTATCGCGTTTTACAGCAATTCCATTCTGTACAAGAACATTCCAACTGCTGCCAAACTGCATAGATACTCCATTTAGAGAATAATTCTGTAAGACACAATTAATCATGTCCTCATTCTCATATTCAAAATCAGCCATCTCACAACACACATCTATCAGTATGCCCTGCTGAAACTCTGTCAAATTATTAAATCCTCTTGATGTTATACGATTAAAAGTAAGCGAGTCGATATGCCGGCTCGCCTGTTTTAATCTTCGTTCTATCTGCTCATCTGGGATAAGTCTATGTTCACTAAGGTACTGCTCTTTACTTGCATATACCATAGGCTTACTCTGCAATCTCTTCTGCAGGATCTACATCAACGAATACAGAATCAACCTTACCATCCTTGCCATTAGGGAATACAAATGTATCACTTAACTGGCGGTTCTGATAAAGATATCCGTCTCCTTCTGTATGTGCTCCTGGTGCAAAGTAATAAATTGATGAAATCTTAGGTACTGTCTTACATGTCTGGCCACATGCAACAAGTACATTAATCTTACGTGAGCCCTGAACAGCCTTTTCATAATATGTGGCTATATTAGCCTTTGTAGGCTTTGCCACAACTGTATAAGTGCTGTCGCTCTTAGTGTAGTATGTCTTTCCTTCTGCTACATCTGTATCAGTTGTTGCAGCATACTTTGACTTAAGTGGAGTAAATCCACCTTCTGCAACATCCCAATCGAATCTGTCATAGAATCTTTCATCATCGACAACTTCCATAAGTGTTACACCATCAATATCAGTAACACGAGTCTCAATACCAAGACCGCCTTCTGCAATCTGTGTCATTTCAATCTTGCGTGTAAATTCCTTAGACACCTCAAGCTTATCCATAATGTCAGAAGACACATACATGATAAGGCTTCCATTTGCCTTGTATCTTCTAAGTTTTCCTGCTGCCAGAATAGCTTTAAGCTTCGCAAACACATTCTCTGTTGTGTATTCTGTAGCAGAAGTTTCAGAATGGTATAATTCTGTATTCTGTGCAGCCTGTGCAACCTTACTAAAGAATAATGCATCTGTCTCAGGTACAACCTGTGTCTGCTCAAAGACGCGTGAAATGTTCTGGATAGACGCTGTCTGATTGGTCTCATCTACATCTGCCACATCAACTAAAAAAGACACATCTCTATCATGTGTTACTGTATATGGCACATCTTTCTGGTTAAATGTACCTTTGTTCCAACCACCTGTTCTCTTGTGATTCTTATAACCACTTACACTCATCTGAGTAAAGTGGAATGTCTTTGCATCTAACCATTTAACATTGCTTGTAATAAATGGTGATGTAAGTGTGCCCTGCATAAGAATTGCTAATAATTCCGGGCTCCACTGTTCTGCGTAATTCAAATTTAGCATATTATTACCTTTTTAACCTTTCTTAATTGAATCTGTTCCATCTCTTTGTTGGAACATTTACATTGTTACCTGTAGAGGACTGCTGCCCGTTATTCTGCTGTCCCGCACCAATCTGAAAGCCTGCATTGCTTTCCTGTACCGGCTTAAGTGCAGGTACATCTTTGATAACCTGATCAAGTGCAGCCTTTACATTGTCCTCTGATATCTTTCCATCTGCATCCTTTGCCTTGCTGAAATCAGCCATCTTAAGTACATATGGAAGTGTCTTGGCGTTAATACCAAGTGTCATTGCTACCTTTGTAGCAGCAAGCTCAATCTGAGCCTGTTCAGCAACCTTCTGTGCTGCTGCCACTTCATTCTGAAGATTAGCATTAGCGTTCTGCTGCTGTTGTGTCTGCTGCTGCTTATTCTGCTTAAATGTTGCAATAGCCTGACTTATCTCATCTTCTGATAATCCCTGCTGCTGAAAATAGCTTTTAAGCACAGCATTCTCTTTCTTGGCAGTCGCATTATCCAGCATTGCCTGTATCTTGTCATAATCAACACCAGCCGCCTGCTGATTATTCTGATTACCCTGCTGTCCTGCCTGTCCACTATCTCCTCCAGCGTTCTGGCCGCCGTTACCATCTCCACCTTCTGCGAAGAGCTGTAAATTCATAGGTAATGTCTTTCTCATCACTCTATCTCCTTTCTTCCGTTTACCGCCCGTCGGCATTTCCCTAAAGTTTAGTGCCATTAAGTTTTGGGCATAAAAAAAATAGGCACACACAGCTTATTTGCCATGTGTGCTTAATAACTAATATTAAATTGTGTTGCACTGGTGCAACTTCGGACTATTCTATTATAATCCAATCTTCTGCAAGCATGTCAGTCTGACTTGCTAACCAAGGGACTACATTCCCCTGTGCAGTTTTCATGGCGATATATGCTCCATACTCTACTAATCCATTCTCATTAACAAGACTTGCTGCAATTTCTGTACAAGGAGCATATGCACCAACTGGAACATAATATAAAAACATTCCCTTACCGTTCCATCCAGTTCTTGCTACTTTCTTACCTTTTTTCAGTGCTTCAATAGCAATTCCAAATGTCATATTATCACATCTTCTGTATGCATTGTATTCGCCTCTGCTCATTGGCTCTGCTGCCACCACTTTTACTCCACTATAATCCTTCATTTCTAAATCCTCACTTTCTTAAAATTGGGTATAAAAATACCACCAATCTCTCGACTGGTGGCTGTTATTTGTTTTCTTTTACTTCTGCTTTATCTTCGTTATTGCCTTCTGCTTTTATTGGTCCTTTTTCCAATAATGCAATCAATTCATCCATTGTCATTCCCGGTTTTCCGTCTAATATACCATCCATTAAAATACCTCCTACCTAAATATTACCCTCTTTGTATACCAACAGAATAGCATTTTTTCAAAAACAAATCAATACATTTATCAATATTATTCCCACATTTTTCCTGACAGTCTTTCATCAATTCAACCGTTCCATTATAATCAAAATGTTCGCCTTTTGAAATATATCGTACATGTCCTTGGTTTGTCACTATAGTCATAGTCTTTATTGTGTCGTGTCGCATAAATACCCCAATATCATTTGCTGAAAAATCTGTTGACCCAGGATGGTTATGACATAATACTAAAGAATTATCTTTTGCCGAATGCAATAGATGGAACATATCTGAATCAGAATATATATCTACCTCGTGCCTTTCACCTTTTATAAACTTAGTTTTTTTATTTGCTATTAAATCTACTACACATGCAACTTCATTACTATTATTTTCTTCCTTTGCAACTTTAAGTAAATCCCTATGTACCTCTTTTATAAATTTATTATTATCCGAAGTAAAACCCTTAGGATTAATTTCATTTACTTTATCTATTGCCTGCTCCGTTATTATAACCTTTTTGCCTCTATTTTTCTGTTTTAATACTTCATTCTCCCACTGTTCTTTCTTATCAGCGTACATTTTCTGATTATCCAGATCTAATGAAAATTCTGACAGCCTGCCATACTGCTCCGCCATTCTGCCTGCATACTGCTGCTTCTGGTCCTGCCTGTAATCTTCCTTAACCTGCTCAAGTTCTTTCTTGGAAAACATGCTGTCAGGCTCATCATCTAGTTCAGGAAAATATGTTGTATGTACATCTTTGCAGTTAGGATGGTAAAGCCCTGCTGCCATAGCAGAAGACATAAGTGGATAAGGGCCATCCGATGCCTTACCTCCACTCCACACATCATCTATAAGCACCTTACCAACAAATGGAAGGCACTTAGGACAGGCATTAGCACGCTTATTCATGATAACTGTACTAATTCCCCATGATTGTCTCATTTCGCCTTCTCCGGTCAAATAGGCGCGCTTGCTGGCTGTCTGAATTGCCATCTTGGCATAATCCTTTACTGTATGCCTTGCACCATTAGAATATTCTATGCAGTTAATACCAGCCTTAAGAAAATCCTTTGTGGCCATATCTACAGCCTTCTCATATGTTCCTGCGCCTGTATTTGCATATACCTGTGCATTAAATATTATCTGTCTGTATTTGTCTTCGGACATCCTGAGCATTGCCTTCTCTGCTGTACCAAAATCATTCTTTGTGGCTTTTATCAGAGCTTCCAGTTTCCTGGTATTAAGCCTGAAAAAAGCACCTTCAGCGCCCTGTGACACCTTAGATGCTTTCAAACCTTTCTTCAAGGCCCTTAATATCTTCTGTTCCTGTTCTGTACCGCCTTCCTGTCTGGCAGCAAATATCATTGCTTCAATAGAATCATTTATATTGCTAAATGACTTCGTGAACTTCTTTTTATTCTGTGCTTTATACCTTTCCAAAGCTTTAAGCTGCTCTACCTGCCACTGTGACCAGTTAAACCCCATATCTGTCTCTTCTGCTCTATGGCTTGCAAGATTACGCATCATGGAAGCAATCAGCTCATCTTCTATAGCTTTAAAGGCTTTCTCTATATCATAGTCTGTATTTAACATAGGCTACCTCTAAAAGCTTTCCACTTCAAATCCATCTGATTCCATATTAAGTGCCGGCTCTTCCATATCAGATATTCCCTGTTCAGCCTTAAGCCTTGCAACCTCTTCCTGTTTCCAGTCATCATCCTTAGTGTCTCCATACAACTCATCAACGGACGCTTCCACACTCATGATGCCACCCTGCTTAGCTTTGCTTACTGTCTCAACCTGGCTCTCAAAGCTAGGGTTCGCATACTCACCAAATGTCACATCAACATCAATGTCCTGTGTTGCTGAATTATTAAGTGTATCTATTGCCTGTAATGTCATTTTTACAAGTTTCGGAAGAACCTTCTGGAGCTGATTTACAATATTGTTTCTTGTGTACAATGTAGCCTTTTCTTTTTCTCTTGTAGCCTCTGCATTATCAAGCTTCTTTACATCTATTCCCAATGTAGAAGGGCTCATGATTCCCTGTAAGCAAAGGTCCAATGCCGTGATATATGTAGCAAGATACCCTTCATGCGGTATTTCACTTTGTTCCCTCTCTATCTTATAACTTGCACCTTCTGCCATAGGAGACGAATACTGTATATAAGCGTTGTCAAATGAATTTGGCAGCATAACAGCTCCATCACTTGGATTTCGAGGAAGTAAATTCTCTGGTATATATTCCTTTGTACGGTTGTGTCTTAAAGCGTCCATCCACTGGCTCCATGCTTCATCCAGCGCGTCAAATTCATCTATCTTGCTGTCATATATGCTCTTACCTCTGCCTTTAAATTTCGCTGATTTATAGAACATGAGCGGTATGGCCATCATAAAACTTTTATCTTCCCATGTTACAGGTCTTAAACCTGCAAGCTCCGGCACAGTGCTGATATCACATTCTTTATTATCTCTTGTGAGCATATATGTTATATAGCCTTTGCCATATGTTTCAAGCAGAATGTACTCTTGATTCTTAACTGTATATACTGTCTTAAACACAACCTCTTTCACTCTGCCGCGTTCTCTTATTATCTCTACCCTGTCGCCAGGATAAAACTCTATGATTGGATACTGACTGAGATTCGTGTCTATGGATAGCTTAAATGCTCCATCTCCAACAATAAGTGTATCTGATATTGCTTGCTTTATAAGCTCTGTAAAGTCATTTTCTTCCGCTATCTTATCCCAGTCTGACTGCCTACTGCCAACATCTACCTCGTTCATATCTGCAACAACAATACTTGCAAGCATATCAACCATCATTGCAGGTAATCCTACATGTATCTTTCTTATCGCTAGCCCAGGAGAGCATTTTGCAGCCCAGAATCTTGTCTTGTCCCCATCAACCTGATCATACAGCTGCGACAGCTCTTCACTTACGCCTCTGTACCATATCTGATTCTTAATGGCGTTACCTTCAAAGTCGAAGATTTCCTGTATATTAATTACACCTCTCTGTGCCGGCTGCACACGCAACCATGTCCTTATTCCATCTCTTATCTTATCAGCCATAGTATTAAATATGCTCACCTCTCTCACTCTCCTATCTATTCTCTATTTTCTACTCCAACTTTGTCTCGATATGGTATCCAGCCATATTGCGTACTGTTTACCATGTGGTCATTTCCATCTTCCGGCTCACAGTCTTTATCTTCCAGCCAACTGTATACCTGCAGTTCTCCGATGTAGTTCGTGCATGTATCTACAACATAATAGCTTGGCTCTTTGCCCTTTTCGTCGTTAAAGGACATCCAACCAAGCTGCAGGTTTATTCTGTCTATTATTGTTACTTTCTTATACGCATTGTTGAATATATACAGGCATTCGTGATGCTCTCTCTTATACTTGGCAAATTCTGTTATTGTCGCCTGATCAGCGTTATCAATAAAGGTGTTCTTTGCCATGCCGCCCCATTCTTTTCTGTTGCGTTCCAGGAAGTCTATGTAATTCCTTACTGTATCGCTTGGAGCTATTGGTATATCAAGAGCCGCATTGTTATATACCTTTTCATCCAGCACTATCAATTTGCCTTTATTGGTTATTCCCATAAATGACATTGCAATAGTATCAGGACTCTTGGTTGAATATGCCGTATCCAGACCGCTTGTATATATTACAAACCATTCTGTCTGCTTGTCGTCATATTCTCGCTTAATAAATGCCTTAGCCTGTTCCTTAGTAATAACATGCCGCCTGCAGAAATTAGAAAAGACAAGACCTGTAGCCTTGCCTCTTAAGCCCAATATTTTGTTTTTATATATCTTGGTACCGGGAGGATAGCTCATTTTCTTCTGTTCTATCTTCTCTGGTGTCATGGATATATTATCTTCAAATGTAAAGAACCAGTACACCCAGCCGTTAATAGGCTCACAGCCGTTAAGGTCCTTCCATATCTCTTCTGGCACATCCGCCTTGTACTTATCAATCGGTCTAGCGTGATTGATGTACTCTGAATATATGGGTAATGTAGGTGCATCTGGATTAAGAGTTCCTACAAAGTATTCAGAACGGCCAAATATCTCTCGTATAAAATCTATGTTGGCTGTGTTGCACTCGTCAACCCACACACATCCAAACTGCGAACCCAAGGCATTCTTCCACTTGCTGGCATTATCGTAACCGAGAATATATATTATCTTTGTACTGCTGCCAGTTTTGAATTTAATATGTGGAAGTTTATTCTCTTTATCACCGTTTCCACAGTATTCCAAATTGGGAAATATCTGCAGCAATCCCATATCTGCATTGATTATATTCTTTTCAATAACACCTGTTGTATTACCAGATATAACATGCAGCTTCATATCTGATTCTGCTACATTCATGATAAACTTCACAGCAACCGTTGTTGTCTTACCTGATGCAGTAGAACCTTCAAGGAATTCTGCTCTTGCCGGTGTATCTATGTAATCCCAATACTTATCACTTAGAAGCATCAGGCTCACCCCTTGCCTTACGCTGAGCAAGAAGCTCTGCAAGCTCATTCTTTACAGAATCATTAATATTAGCTTCTATCTTGTCTGTAAACATACCAAGATGTCTACCAAGAAGCTCTAAAGCTTTTTCCTTACTACAAGGTCTAACCTCTAATCCATCCCGCCCCTTTTTAATAACTGCTAACGCTCTTTTCTGGTCGTCCGTGAGCTCTTCTGTCAGCACTGGCTCTACTGTTCTATACATAATAGGATTGCCATCTTCATCAAGTACATCTACAAGTACGCCATCAACCTCTATTTTCATTTTCTTTTCTACAACACGCGCATAATCAGTAGCATTAGAAAAAGCTATCAGCGCCAGTTCCCTTATTACTCGCTCTTGAGTAATCTCTGTCTTACGCGATAGTTCTTTTTGTCTTTCTCCTATATACTGTGAAATTGTAGTATTTTGTAGTAATTTTGATGCATTTGTATTTGCATACTTTTCTGTATACCCCGCTCTAATAGCCGCTTGTGTGGCATTAAGGTCTATAAGGTATTCATCACAGAATTTCCGTTGTTTGTCTGTTAATCCCACACAATCAGCTCCTTTCTTGACATACAAAAAAGGCACCAGCCTTAAGCTAGTGCCTTACCGGGGGTATTTAATATTTAATAATGGAGAAATCATGCTGTTCATCATGTCCACCTTGGTCATCTTAGATATTACCACAGACAAAACGAACAGAGCGAACAAACTTTAAATTTTTGATAAGAATCTTTCTACGGCCATCCTACAACCATCTGCTGTGTGGTGTTTTCCCATCTTTCTTGCTACCTGTACCCAGGATAAACCTTCTATGTATCTTAATGTTATAAGTCGCCTCATTCTGCTGTTGTCAATTTGATTAATGCATTGTTCTATGAGGTTTATCTGCGTATCTATCTTCCCTTTAATGTCTATCTGCTGTTGCTGTCGTACTAAAAGAAGCGTTCTTTTCTGTGAATATGCCGGATAAGGGAAGCCTTCTACAACAAAATGCTGCTTACCCCCATTTCCACCGGTAACACTATCCTTTTCCGTATAGCCTTCAGCTTCCATTTTATCAAGTTCTCTTTGTATTTTATCAATTGCAGCCTGTATTTCCTGTTTCTCCTTAACCAAATCATTATACTGCTTAAGAAGGTCCTTTATATTGTTATTTTTCAAGTTGTTCATCACCTGCCTTTACTATCTCTATTGCTCTGTCAAAACATATGTCTACAAGTTCCTGCAGACTTTTAATAAAGAAATGTGGTAATTTTACTAAGTCTAGTGCTGTCTTTTTGCTCATTTCTAACTTGTTCACAACCTTATTAACATCATAGGCTGTTGGCTGTTCTGCAGTTTCTTTTATGACTTCTTGTATCATTGAACAACCGCCACCCCAGAAGCTATCAAAATCTGATTCGTGATACTTTGCATCTGCTTCATCATAGACTTTATTAAATTTTAACAATAATTCATCCGCATCAATTAGTCTCATGTTCCCTCCTGATAAACATCTCTCCATCACACCAGAAGTAATCTTCTGTTGGCATGTAGTTCTCTATAACAGTCTTATTGTTACATGTATATGTTCCGTCTGCTGCCACACTCTTAGAACATTGCTCACAACAGGTATATTCACATAAATGTTTATGTCGTCTTCTTGACATCTTCGCACCTCTCAATCTTAAGTATCTCACCAAGATCAGCTTCGTTATTAAGTTCCTTTATGTATATTACAAGGCTATTATCTCTTTCTATTTCTACTGTACTACCGTCTTTCTTCGTTACTTTCCACATACTTTTCCCTTTCTGCTGCCATCTCTATTGTATTTATCCACCGGCTTATAGAATGGGCAAGGCTTATCCTCCTTAGCGCAATACAGTTCTTTAAGTCCTTTACAATCTCTATGCTCTAAATTAATCATGATACAGTCTTTATTCATCTCAATTTCCCCTTCCTGCGTTACACAATGCTGATATTCCCCATGCCGTTATAAAACCAGCTATAAAACATATTATTCCCGTCGTCATATTAACCTCCATATTCTGTATTTATGCGGTCTACAGAGCTTTTAGGTGCTCCAATTCTTCTGCCAATGTAACCGCATTTATGCGTGCCGCTTCTATTCGCATATTGTCTGGTGTAATATCGGATGTGCTGTAATCCTCGATAAACAGGGCAATTTTGCGGTGTGCATCACATATTGCTTCCCAACAATTCATATAATTCCCAAGTGCGTCTACTTCGTCCTCACATTCTGTATTTATCGCATTTGTTGGCATTTCTGGCTCTGTTTTTTCTTTCTCTTCAGGTGCTTCTTTAAAATCATGTGTTTCTTCCGCCATTTTCGACATATCTCTTTCAAAATTCGGTTTTTCTGTGTTTTCCGGTAAATACTCCGGATGATTAAGCACGCTGTCCTGCCCTGGTATCTGCTCTTCTACCGGCTGGGGCTTAGGTTTCTCAATCTTGGCTTTCTGTACTTTCTTTTCTTTCCTCTGCACTGGCTTTTCCTGTTGCACCGGTGCAACTTCTGCTTTTTTCGGATATTCCTCTTTATAGATGCTTGTCCATGCCTTAGCCGGATCTTCTGTATCCACTGCCATGCTAAATATATTTATTACGGATTCCGCAAGCTCCTCTATGTTCCACTCTGTCTTTTCCATGTTTCTAACATTAGTTATTGTAATTCTGCCAGAGTCTGCCTTGATACTTAACATAAGACGGCCAACACCTAAAAGACGAACTGAATATATCATTTCTCCTGCAGGAGCAAATATATCTATCAGCTCTGCTGTCTCATATGTTGATGTATGTATCTTCATAAACAGTTCTGGATTGTCATGGAACAGCTGATGCAGTACCTGCTCAAGTTCATTAAGTTTTTTTATACATTCTTCTTTGCCCTCGATTAAAATCTCTATGTCAGATATCTTCTTTTCCTCATCGATCTCTTTCTTAATATCCTCTATTTCAGATTTAGAATAATCCGGCGATATTTCTTCTATGATTTCATCCGGCATATTAAGCATTAAAGCAAGCTTGGCATATCCAAATCCTTTATACTTATCCCCCAGGGCAGAATCATCTTCTTTACTTCCGAATCTCTCATTTATAGCAATGAATCTGGACACCTGTGTCTTATCCAATCCATATCTTGTTTTAGCGTAATCAATTACATTTGCATACGGTGTATCCTTAAGAATATCCGTATCTCTTGCTATCTTTAATAGATATCCTATTCTTATAAAGCTCTCGGCACTCTTACTAAATTCCGTATCCAATGCCTGCTGCCACTCATCAAATGTTCCTGTAGGTATTATCTCTATCATATTTGCTCCTTCTGTTAAATTGTCTGCATAAAATCCGCCTCCAGAACATCAGCAAGCAACTGTCCGGCCAACTTACCATGCCATACTTTTTTCTGTTCTTCTCTCAGCTTTTTATATTCTTCCTTACGCTTTTTATCTGCTTTTATTCCCTGCTTTATTTCTTCCGCATTCATAACCTGCTTAAAATGCTCCATAAATTCATATAAAAATGGTATTGCTGGCTCAAGGTCTGGGTTCTGATTATCTCCAGTTGTTCTTTTCTGCCTTATGTTTCCGGAAGCTTCTACTTCAAGTGTGTACCAAGGCATATCTTTCTGGTTAGTCTTCCTCAGAAAAAACGGATATGCTTCTCTCTGCTGGATCCTGTCGTAGTAAAAATCTGCATGGTCCATACAATGATTTAATGCTATCCCTTCTCGAACCATATCCTCTATACATACAGGTGCTACAACCGAATATTCGTTATTGCTGTATTCATACTTCTTTAAATCTGGCAGAATCTTATTGCACAATGGCCATTCCTTTTCTAACTTTTCCGTCTGATTCTTTATAGATGTTCCACGAGAAAATAATATTGCATTCATATGTGCCTGTTCGAGATTCTTCGGCATAGAAATCTGCGTGCTAGCAATATTCCATTTATTTTGTTCTGCAAGGCAATAATAATCCCTGTATGTAATAAATGTCTGTTTAAAGGTCTCTCCGCTTAATATCTGCTGCCGTCTTATGTAGTTGTATACTTTCATGTATTTTATTGGTTTAGGCAAAAAATTAAGCTCACTTACTTCTATTTCATTCTGCCCGAATTCAGATATCATGTCGTCTGGCCATATTGTATTTGCCAGCTTTTCATACTGCATCCACTTCAATGTTACAAGCGTTGGAGTCATATTTTTTAATCTTTTAAGGCGGGCATTATCAATTTTAAGCATCTTGGCTAATTCCGTTTCATCCTGGTTTAGTAAATTTTTATCATATCCTGTTTTGATAATTTCCTTTGCCAGTCCAAAAAGCTTTATTTTTGCCAACATTTCTATTGCCGGATTGCCTTTTTCTACATACAAATACTTTGCAGGGCTGTATGGCAGAATCGGCCACAAGTCAATTGCACTGTTTCTTAATACACTTTTCTTTAAAAGACTTAGATTTCTGGGATAAAGCTTAATCTTTCTATTGTAATATTCATACGGGAGCTTACTTTCCTGTTTACAGAATCTAAGGTATTTATTCTTATATGTTTCGTATTCATATGTTGTTATTCGTCCATCGCTATACATGAATGTTCTTTGATATTCTATAAATGACCAATCCGGTTTATCGTATGTTGCATTCCTGTATGCAGAATTAACTTTAAATGTTCTTACAACATATCCACCTTCAATCCTTTGTATACAGCTTGTTGATATTGCCCGTGTTCTTAAACCTTTTATCTTGCTTCTAAGCTTAAATATAATTTTCTTATGGCAGCAAGGGCATTTACCTTCTCCGTTTCGTTTCGGTTTTATAAGTGGGACTTCCTTTTCACAGTAGGAACAATACCCTGTAGGACTGTGTATACTCTCATAAAAAATAAAGTTTTCATTCATAGCCTCATGCTTGGACCATCTCTCAAATCCTTTCAGCACAGGCGGGGTTAACGCCAGTTCCTCATCCCACGGTTCCTGTTCCTTTTCTTCAGCTTTTTTAATACTATATAATTTACAACGATGCTGATATTCAATAAGCCCTTCAAGTCCGCTCATATTGGTTCCTAGAAATTGTTTTATCTCCTTTTTACCATCATTATTCTGCCATATTGTTCTTTTTCTTATTTTCAAGTCAGGCTCATAATTAAAGAATCTTATTGTATCAATTCTTTCAAGATTAAATACGAGTGCATTTGTCCATCTTATTTCTTTACCGTCTTCGGGATTTCTTTCTCTTGTGATGTATTCACATCCTTTAGGATTGCAATATATTTCATATACAGGATACTTAAACCCTTTTGCTACATCATCCGGAAAAAATACTGCAATCATAAGAATAGAACCCCGGCTCTGACACCTAAGCATCATGTCATATTTTGTGCTGTATGTGTATTTATGCCAGCTGTATTTATAAACAATCGGCTTATCCAGCTTATTATCCTGTGCAATCCTTCTCATTGTCGGTGTCGCATATATGCGTTTTAATGCTCTTAATTCTTTTCTTTGCATATTGCGCCACCCCTCAATCTATAGTACTTATCTGCTTTTATCTTTGTTCCGTCTACATATAAGGCCTGTATCGATTCTATTTCCAGACTATCTCTTTTCTCTTCAATCAGAAATATATAAGAGCCTTTAACTCCTCTGCCTCTCGGTTCTTTGCCTCTTACTATAATAAAATCTCCTTTTAAATTTACGGATCCTACATCACGATTAAGATGTGTTCCTTTTTCCTCTCTGTCTGGGTGTTTCCGAATATATTCACATGCAAGCGCTGCAAGCTGTATTCTGGTTATTTCTTTAAGCAGTGTTATTTCTGTACACGATATTCTCGTGCCATTTCCATCCTGGTTAACTTCTCCTCCTGCTTCCACGATAAAAAATCTAGAGTCCAAACCGCTGTAATATCCTAATGCACACAGTGGATTTTCTGCACAATGAAAACCATTGCGGGCACATTTAGCTTCACTTTCCTTGTAAGTCTTACCTGGTTCGTACTGCATTACGCCTTTCCCCAGAGTTGCACATAAATCTGAATTAAATGCTTTTATTGCTTTCATGTGAACCTCCTATTTTAAGTAATAATCCTTACATATATTCCTTATTTCAGCTCTGTTGGGAATTCCAAGGTATACTGGACTTCTCATTTGCTCTTTACCGTTTTTTACCTTAGTAATTTTCACAATCTTACTGCTTACAAGCTCTTTCGTATCAAATGCTTTTGCGAGAATCAGGCTCATAAACACCTTCAGACTCTTATCCTTACGCCTGACTGCTGCCCTTACTGCTTCATCATTTACGCACATATCCGTTACAATGTCGTACCAGTCTTCAAGAACTCCCTTAAGTTCTAAATCTGCTCTCTCAATCTTTAATTTTCCAAGTGCAGCCATAAGCGGATTACACAGCTCCTCCATATCTCCTGCTATATAGTCTTCTGCATCATCCAGATCCAGTCCGTTCTCTTTTGCTATATCCCTTACAGCCTGCATGTCCCCCTGTTCAAGCTGTGCCGCAGCTGCCTTATTTATCTCTTCTGCAGAATCAAATTCTCCAAATACCTCAAACATCATATTTCCTCCTACAAATAATTTTTCATAAAAACCTGCATCCATTCACCATGGCTGAATACCTGTTCAAATCTCGCCTGGCCTGCTTTTATAAGCTTCAGGTCCGTTTCCCTGCATTTATGTACTGCATCCTTGCCGGTTCTATGATGTTCCGGACAAAGCCACACTTTTAAGCCGTAATGCTCTGATATCTTCCTGTTGGCCGTTCCGTGCATGATGTGGTGGCACTCAAGCCCACTGGAAGGCAACTGTTTAAAATTGTTGTTCTGCAGCATTTCCATGCGGCACAGGTAACATTCCTTTATGTCCTGCATTATGCTTTCCATATATCTCCTTTCCCCACCCGGATTCCCGGGTGGACTGCTGCCAGATAAAATTACTGTGATATATTCTTAATCTGTGCATGAATAAGTACCATGTAGATATATTTGGAGTAAAATGTCACTCCCATTCTGTTTTTATGCGGCTTTGCACCGTTCTTGTTTCTTAATTGTCTACCTCTGGATGCTGGCAGATATACAATTCCCGCTCAAGCTTTGCAATCTGCCCTCCAAGAAGGGTAAGATTAGTAACCTTGATGCTTGTTTCATCCGCTGTTTTACAGGGCTGCATCATGTACGCGGCTTTTCTTAACCGCTCAAGACGCTCCAGCTCCTTTTTTATCTTTGATTCGTCCATTCTGCCTCCATCTTCCCAAGCTCATAATCCATCCACTTACTAAAATCATGTGGCTTGTTCACCCAACTTATTACATGTCCTCGGCTTACATTAAGGTACTGCTGCCACAGGTCTGCGTTCTTTACTGGCTTGCCAGTCTTTTTTATCCAACCGTCCTTTTCCCACTGTTGCGGCCATGCATTTCTACAGCTGTTTAATACATGCTCACATTCTGTATTTATGCGGATTTCACAGTTTTCATGGAAACGCATAAATGCATGTATTATTGCCTGCAGTGTTGCCTGGTTCTCTGTTACATTCTCAAGTGTACCTTTGCCATTACGGACAAATTCCTTGCCGTTAATAACTATCTTTAAGACATACATGTATGCGGCATGCTTCTTTATTGCAGGTCCTCTAACATTAGTTTTTATATAAACATCTACTTTCTGCACTAACCACACTCCCTTCCTTTATGTCGTCGAAACTTGGCTTCATAGTATCTAAAGCCCATCTCAGATATTCCGGTTCTCTCAGAATCCTTAACCATGTAATATCCTTGTTTCTCATATTTGCGTATTGTGCTTCTCCTTGTTTTATCTGCAAACGTATTTGCATTAACTACCTGTTTTACAATCACTGGCTCTTTTAAATTTCTTGAAGAATTCCATCGCTTACCTATTCTTCTGCCAAGAGTCTCCTCTGTCTTATTTGCATACTTAACAAAATACTGAGCAATTCTTGTGTAGTCATCGTCACTGTCCAGCGGCTTTACATGGACAAACCCTTTGTTCCAACACTTCTTTAATACACGCACATCACATACACTCATGATCATGTGAATATGATGCGCCCCCTTGCTTCCTATCTCTTTAACATAGATGTACTTTAGAGGACCAATGTTCTCAAATTCTCTCCTCAAAGCTTTTAGCAGATTGCGAATATCTACTGTCATATCATCAGGTGTGGGAGGTCGACTCTCCCTGGCATAAGTCCATGTAACCAACATTCCTGTCTCATCTGTAAAATTGGTATTCATCTTTGCCGCCAGCTTCCTTTCTGCCAGTCTCCGGTTTATGGTTTCCTGTTTCGCTGTTGTTACCTTCTCCCGGCTCTCCCTTCTTTCCCCTCGACAGTTATATCTAAGGGTGTGATATCGTCTTATTGTTATTACGCTACCTGCTATACATATTTCCTTTATGTATGGCATTAAAAATTGTCTCCTTGGTTCTTAACTTAATTAATACAATCAAGTTTTTATGGGGATTTCTCCCCATTATTTTTCTTGATATTCACATCAAATATTGACTTTATTCTTAAAATGATTTATTATGTATTCAAGTTGTTACGCAACTTGTCGATTTGGTTCGAGCCGCTTCTCCAAGCGGCTCTTTTTATTTACTCTGTCTTATCTTCTGTGACCTTATGTTCTCTACGGACATGAAGGCGTTCATCACTATCAAGATACACACTGTAGGTAACCCCCCATCTTTAATTGTGAGCTTATCAAACTCACTTCTCATAACAGGTCTTACTGCAGCTTTCAGTACCTCTCCTATCTGTTCACTGTTAGCAAGCTTCAGGCACTCGTCTTCTGCCTTACGCACTCGCCTTTCTACATTCCACCATGCTCTTGCTCCTTCACATTTGCAAATCTTAGTCGCTTCCTCTGAAATGTATGTATCCCAATCATCTGGTTTGTCTTCATATGAAGCTACAATATCATCATTAATCTCAAGCATTGCCTGCTGCCCGCAATACATGCACTTTCCCAAATATGTACTTTTAGTCATTTACACCTCCCTGAGTCTATAACTCCCCACTGGAACTCCATTTCTATTTTCTAACTTATGTAATCTGCACATCCACTTAGCCGCGTCCCTTATGCGTCTATCGTCTACTGCCGCATTAATACGCTTGTTATATGCTATAATCAAACCTACATCTCTCATGTTGCCTCCTTACTACGGACATACCCCATAGCACTTAGCCCTTGCTCATTGAGGCGCTGTCCGTATTCTTTCTTCTTATCCTCATCCAGGGTTGAGAAATCTATTATCTTCTCCCCATCTATAATCTTTATAACTATGTTCACTTTCTCACCTCATGGCTCTTTATGTTTT
>ERZ780177.456-NODE-456-length-45149-cov-7.042689_pt1 | contig 45149 bp, 31 predicted proteins | sample MGYA00510973_ERZ780177 | MGnify/ENA primary metagenome ERZ780177 (study PRJEB29588, sample SAMEA2144396) | human gut metagenome | biome: human gut; feature: human-associated habitat; material: faeces | place: Denmark | collected 2008/2010 ...
ACTTGCATGTGTTAAGCACGCCGCCAGCGTTCGTCCTGAGCCAGGATCAAACTCTCAATAAAATGGTATCAACACAGACCTAAGTCTGAGCTAATCTTTATCGAGCTATTTGTCATAGCTTAAAACTTTTTATCCTTACTTCAGACCGTAATTGACTTAACCGATCCTCCGCAAGCTCTGTGCATTTCGCACAGTTTTTCATCTGGTGCTTGTCAAAGTTTCGTTGTTTAATTTACAAGGTGCACGCTCCATTCGCGGAATAGTACGTTATTATACACGCATCCCAGGAAATGTCAAGCGTATTTCCAAACTTTTTTCCAGTCTGTCATATCTTTTAGTTTCATAGTCAAATCAGGCACATTCAGTTGTGCATAATAGCCACAATCAGCGTCGTTTTTGTTGCCGCTTACGCTTTTCTGCGGCTGACATACGGAAGAACGCTTATTAAAAGGCCGCCATCTCAGTAAGCAACTACTTTTTGAGATGGTGGCCTTTTATAATACTAGGATTGATTTATACTTACGTTCACATTGCTTTAGCTATAATCCGATCACGAGCTGCTGATCGATTCACACAAAGGCGCAAGTGAGTCTGCATCGAGAACAAAGAGCTTCCATGCATCATCAGCCTTCCGATTTGCGCCGATCAGCTGCAGCGTGTTTAAGTTCTTTGCAGCAACGGACTCCGAAACGGCAAATCCGCACTGCCGGCCTTTTTCGTCGGCAAACGCGATCACGACCCGCACTCTCTGCTGCTCAGGCAAGCCGAGATTCTTGATCTGAAAGTGCAGCCCGTCCGCTTGCTCCGCCGTTTCGACCCCGATCGCCGCGCTGATCAGGGTGATCTTCCCGTTGGAAAGCGTATACGGGACATTTTCCAGTTCCGCATCGAAAACGTTGTCCGCATCTGTTTGCAGCGTCAGCGTTGCCTCTTCCTTTGTTGGGCAATCCTCGGCCTTGAAGCGGAGCGTCGCAAATGTACTGTCCGCGACTTCCTCGCTTGTGCAGACCCAGTTCAAAATAACGCAGGATTTTCCATTCACCGTGGTCTTTTGGGCAAGGGACACGCCCGCTTTTTTCGCAAAATCGCCGCAGAATGCCGCGCTTTCATACGTCAGGCAATCTTCCTCGTAAAAGACGATCAGCTTGAGCGAGGCGATGCCGGGATTGTTCTCAAGCGTGACGGCGACATCGACCGAGCTTCCCGCCGCACAGCGCTGATCCGCTATTTTGATCTGCATCGCGGTGTCCGCCGCCCGCGCGGGCAGGATCGCCGCCGCGGCCGCCAACAGCAGCGCGCACAGCAGCACCAGTGTTTTTTTCATACGCGCCAATCCTCTCAGTACAGCGTAATGCCCTCAAACTTTGCAATATAGCGCAGCAGAATGACGACGTCCTTGTTGTTCACCGCGCCGTCGCCATTGACGTCAGGGTTGCCCACAACTTTCTCTTCTTCGAGACCACAGACATAGTTCAGCAGCAGCAGCGCATCGTTGACGTCCACCGTTCCGTCCCCGTTGATATCGCCGGGGCGGTACTTGCCGATTTGAACCGTTCCATTTTTAACGAGGAAGTTTTGATTCTTTAGGCTTTCATTAAAGACATTTTCTTTGTCATAAGTAAGCGAAACCTGTGCGGAGGTATTCTCCGAAACCGCTATTACCTCAAATTTCAGATTGGCAATGGTCTCGTTCCCAGTATACTCCCCCGACGCTCCTTTGACCCAACTCATGGTAACTTTTCCGGTAGTCTCGTCGTTGACAGCGACAGTATTGCTCAACCCCGTAAGCTCCTCGGTAAAGGACGCCCCCTGATACTTCAAGCAGTTTGCGTCATAGGAGACAGTGAACATGATCGAGGCGATGCCGTCGTTGTTCTTGAGCGAGACCGGGATCGTAATCGTATCGCCGGGGTACGCGTTGCAGGAGCCCACTTCGATCACAGCACCCGCCTCATATGCCGGATCTTCCGCGCCGCAGGCGGTGCAGACGCCGTTATCGAACTGATGCCCCGTTGCAGGCAAGACTGTTTCCGCAGCGGTAATCACGTTCTCTCCGCTTTCGTCACTAAAATACTTTCCGCAGCCGCTTTCGCAGACCCAATACGCGATATTGCCTGCATTCAGGCAATCCGGCGCTTTTGCGGCGACTGCACGCAGCTGATGGTTATGCACTGTCGCGGTGAGCGTCGCTGTGGCGGACGCCGCCTGATAGTTGGCAGTCTCTTCCGTAGTAACGGTGACCGTGAATACGCCGCCATCGGGGATGGAGAGCGTTGTGCCGTTCAATGTGACAGGCGTTCCGTCTTTCGTCACCGTATAGGCCGCCGCTCCGGTGGTTTGCGGAATGGTGAAGAGCGTGGACACGTCAAAGGTCTTTTCCATCGTGCTCATGTTTTGCGCCTGAATGGCGATGGGCAGCTTCTTGCCGGTCACCGTGCCGGTGATCTCCGTCTCGCCGCTTCCCGCGATCGCGTCGGTTTCGGCAGTGTTGAGCGTTCCCGCAACCACCAGCTTACCGTTCACCGTCAGGGTAGTGCCCGCCGGAACGATCAGTTCCTGTCCCGCGTCCACCGTCAGGGTCGCACCCTCAGGGATCTCTCTATCGGCGGGCAGTTCATAATAGTCGCCGATGACCGTGCCCTCACTGCCGCTGAAGAGCACACCGGAGTTCATATTGTTGCTGCTCTGCGCGGGCTTGCTGATGACCCAGCCGTCTCGGTTACCATTGGATGTCAGCGTGCCAAAGCCGTTAGCGGCTTTCAGGCTCTCCGCTGTGACAACGCCACTGTTGACCGCAGCACTATAGATGCCGGTGTAACCGCTGGCACTGACCGTGCCGCCATTGACGGTAAAGCGCTTGATGCGGCCAATGCCATAAGAATTCGTTTCCTGGGTTGCTTTCGCCATCACTGTACCGCCAGAGATGTTCAACGCTCCGTTGTTATCACTTGAATCGTAAGCGCCGATACCATAAAGCGCACCAGTCGCATTCACAACAACGTTACCAGAAATGGAGATGACACCATTTGTAGCGGTAGTATACGAAAGGTCGGAACTTGCAGTTGTATTATCATTATAAAGATAAACGCCGCCGCCAATGCCGGATGCTCTGGTGCTGGTAGCTGTGACATTGGCATTGCCGTTGATTGTTAGCTTACCATCAACGCCAGTACCATACGAACGGGAGTCATACTTTGACCCAGAGGAAGCGTAAGGTTTACCGCCGCCAATACCCGCGCCCGTGTTCGAATACGCCCTCACAGTTGCGCTGTCTGTAATCAACATTTCTCCGTTCGCGCCTGTGAGAAACACCGCACTCGAAGAACCAGAAGATGAAATCGCTGCCTCGCCAGAGCCTATGCCCGCACCGCTTACAGAAGTAGCATTTACATTTGCAGAGCCGCCCAGAACGATCCTGCCATCTTCGCCAGTACCATTTCTTCCAAAACCGCCGCCAATGCCCGCGCCAGTAGAGGCTGAAGCAATGACTACAGCTGTGTCGTCAATAATGATCTGCCCGTTTTTGCCAGTACCGTTATATCCAGAACCGCCGCCGATACCGGCAGCACCAGAGCCACCGATTGCCGTGACCTTACCGCCAGAGATATGAATTGCTTCATTCGTACCGGTTCCAGTATCGTAACCGCCACCAATGCCCGCAGCCCATTTGCCGCCAGTGGCCTCTACTGTACCGCTTAGAATCGTGATATTACCTCCCGTGGTGTTAGAACCTCCAATACCCGCGCCACTGGAACCGCCTTCCGAACTCAACGCGCCAAAGCGATCCGTGGCCGAGATAGTCACCGCCGCGCCCGTAGGGACAGAGAGTCCCGCCCTACTGGAACCGCTCTTGAGCGTCACAGGCCCCGCCAGCACCAGCTCGACCGATGCGCCCGACGCGACGGAAAACGCACATGCATCGGAAACATTGTGCACATCGATATCAACTGCGCCGCTCATTGTGATCTTATGCGAGCCGCCGGTCACGCTGATGGTCTTGTCGATGTAGGTCTGATCGGTTTGCTTAATGGTATAGTCCCCTGTGAACGCCGTCTCCGCGCCGCCGTTCTGCGAATAGCCTGTGGCGGAAATGACAATGCTGCCATGAGAAAGGTCCAGCATCCCAACATTTTCTTCCTCTTCCGCGTCTTCTGTATCAACGGTCATGACTTTCACATTGTCCGCCACAATCTCCGTATCATCCGTCACGGTCTCCACATCATCCGCCACAACTTCCACCGCCGTCAGTGAAAGCACCATTGCTACGCTCAATAGTAATGAAATCACTTTTTTCATACGTTTCTTCCTCTTTTCTTTTTGTTTTGTCATTTTCATATTTGCCGCTCCATTCGCGGAGCATTTTCAGCGGTCACGTGTCATTCAGCGCCCCCTTTAACCAGCATCTCAGCTGCCGCCCCAATCGGAGCGTCATCCGCATCAAGGAAGAACACCTTGAGCGTTTGCACCTTTGTCCAGTCGACAGACTTCCACGTCACTGTTGCCTTGTCATCCGCAACCGCGCTCTTGCCAACAGCCATCTGTCGTCCGTCTGCACTGTAAAGTGCAGCGACGCAGGATACCGCCCCTGTCGGTGCATTGACCGTGACCGTATTGCCAGCCACACTCACAATGGTCTCATCAATGTCATTCACCTTCACTACGATGGCATAAGTAGAGAAATGTTTGAGCGTCAGCACAGCGTTTCCGTCGCGGTAGCCCACCTCGACCGGCTCCTTTTTGCCGTCGGCAAGATACCACGCCTGCAGCACGCCCTGCTTCGTCCATGTGAACGGGACGGAGATGGTCACCTTGCCGTCAAAATTGTGAATTTCCGTTCCGTTTGCTGTCAGGCTCACATCGAGCGCCTTGCTCTGCACCGTGCTGCCGATGATTGCGGCTTGATTGCCACTCAGTGCGTCGTCGGTGCTGACATGCAGCTGAATATCAGCGCCGTTCGCCATCTCGATGACCGACTGCATCGCAGTCTTGTCCAGCGTGACCACCGCGTCCGCCATCTTGATTGACAATGCCTCCACTTTCAAATCAAGGACATTGTTCACGGCGCTGACGGGCAGGATCACGTCGCGAGGAGCATCTTTCAACTTGGACAGGTCAATCTGTACCGTGCCGCTTTTTTTGAGCTGCTCTTCGAGCACGGCTTGATCGACTGACTCGATCTTCACCGTGCCGTCGTCCGCTTTGGTATAGTAAGCGGAGTTGTCCTCCGTCTTATCGCCGATGCGCTCCCACTGAGCAAAATACGTCCAGATCTGGCCAACAATGGTCGTATCTCCGGTCAAACGCTCCACAAGATCTTCCGCCGCAGTCCGATTCTGCTTTCCTGCATCATCCGTACTGTAGGCGTCAATGCGATATCCATCCCTCTGAAATGCGTCTGTAAGCGTATCCGCCGTCACCCGCAGATCTGCGCCAGAAGATTCGATCACATAGTACTTTGAATCTTTTGTCGTCACACCGCCGTTGCCGTCTAAAACAACCGCCCCACAGGCAGAGGGCATATAGTACGCAACCAGCATTCTCTGCTCACCCGTATATGTATCGCCGGGACGGTACTGAATGTCAGGGCATCCCGTCATCGTGCGCTCCGTCTGCCAGCCGACAAACTTTCTGAACGCCGTATCTGGGAATGCCGGAAGCACGTCTCCCTCTTTGGCCTCTATCGTAATGGGATATTCTGCGCAAACATAGTTTTGAGCCTGATAGATTCCAACAAAGTCCGCATCAGTCTCAGATTCTCCGGCGAGCAAAGGTTCGAAAAAGCAAACTCGCTGCGCTTCGAAAGCAGGCCGTCCGTTGTCGCCCTTGAAAACGAGGGTTTGTGTATAGCTGTTTAAGCCGTCGATCCAAATATCCCCCGTTGCCTTTACAGCCGGCGCCCCAGCGCCGCCATACACCTGCGCAGACAGCTTATCAGCCGCACTATGTCCATATCGATTGGCATAGATTCTTACATTGCCATCCGCCGAAATTGCAGGTTGTCCTGCCGCACCCGTGATCATTCCATCAAGATGGAGCGCAATGTTTCCTGAAACGCTGATCGGTTTTCCGGAGTAATTGCTGTAAATGTCGATTTCCGCCTGTCCCCAATTCCGCTCTGTATGGGGATCATATGCCCAGCCAAGGCTTTGGCTGCCATGAGGGCGATCCGTCGAATAGGTTTTGCCATCTATCTCAAATGTTCCGGTCGCGTACTGTGCAGTAAACTCTGCCGAGGCAGAAACCTCGATCTGAGTTCCGGCCGTGTAGGTCTGCCCGTCGCTGCCCAGCCAGCCCGTGAAGACATAGCCCGATTTATAAGACTTCGGCAATTCAAACGTGCCGCCGCTGACAGGCACAGTACATATTTCAGAATATGTATATCCGCCATTCTCTTCATAGCAGCCGTAGTCCTTCAGCACTACGCCGATCTGCCCGTCGCTCTCCCACACAGCGTAGAGGTCCGCCTCAAACTCGTAGTTATACTCAAAGCAATACGCCGTACTGCTCGCCGCCGCATAGTCGATCGTCGTGGAATTCTCTGTCTTCGACCAGCCGAGCAGTCGCTTATCGCCGTTCGTGAAGGTATTCATGTACGCGCCGAGGTCGAAGTCGTTGGCCTTCGAGGTCGCAATGAATGTGTCCTTATTATCAGCCGTCACACCGCCATTGCCGTGCAGCGTCAGGACACGCTCCCGCATCTCATAGGAGATGTAGGCTCTATTATCATAGGTGTCGTCCGTGATCGGCACTGCGCTCTCCTTATCCTTGCCGCCGCGGATCAGATAAGTCTGGTAGCGGTCCTTGATGATTTCACCATAGGAGAGTGCATTCGGGCTGCCCGTCGCCTCAAAGAAGCCATTCTCCCAGCACGAGATCTGCAGCTCCTGTGTGTAAAGTGCCGGACCGTTCTCGCCGCCGCTAATGTTCAGCTCGCCGTCCGCCGCCTCCAGCCGCATCGTCCTCCCTGCGTGCAGGGCGTACCCCTCGCTTGCGCGGACGCGCAGGTTGCCGGGGGTCAGTTCATTATTCATCCGCTGCCCGGCAACACTCACTTGCAGCGTTTCCTTACTCTCGATGCTCCCGCTCACCGTGTTGTTCGTTCCAAAAGCAAACACAGCAAGGCTCAGATCGGACACAATGCTGCCGCCGTGATAATCCATCAGCCAAAGCCGTCCTTCATCAGAATCGGCGTGATAATTATAGTTCCAGCCGTTGCCCCTGCATTCCTTCATGGCATCATATGTTTTTCCGTCGATAGTGATATACTTTCCGCTCGGTACAATCTTCTCCCACTGAGCGTAGAGAATCGTCTGGTTACTCATGTCCGAGGTCACAGGAATTTCACCATATGAATAAAACTTGCCCGTACCGTCTTTCTCGGTGTTGTAGCCGGTCATCGTATAGCCATCTCTCGCAAATCGCGGGCAGACGTGATTTGAATCGCTCTCTGAAAAACTTGCCCACCGGCGAGTTACAGTACACTGAGCACCATTCACTGTATCCGTCATCGTACCGCCGTTGCCGTCGAAGATAATAATCTTGCGCGCATTATAAAACAGCATTCCGCCAAAGCGCGTGCCGGACGGCACCGAGACCGTTTCACCGGGGAAGTAAGGCTCGTTGGTATCGCTCTTCCGCCAGACTGCAATTCCGCTCTTGGGATTGTTCGGCTCTGGCAGCGTCACCGTTCCATCCTCCGCCATGGCAATGCTGCTGAAGCCCGCCTTGGTGGCACATGCGCCGGCATAGCTGCCCTGAAGGATCACATAGTTGCCGTCCGGTACTTTAAGCCAGACGGCGTAGAGCGTTCCATAATCCGTCGACTTCAGATGTCCGGTCGCATCCGTGACAAGTTTCTCACCTTTCTGATCCGCCGCCCAGCCGACAAGGGCATAGCCCTCCTGCGTAAACGGATACCGGTTCAGGTCAAGCTCCTCAACCGCGCGATACTCTGCAATGGTCATCGGCAGGCCCTGCAGGGTTCCGCCGTTGCCTTCGAGGGCAATCCGCTTCGTATCGGAATAGGTCATAAGCGTTGAACCATCGCTCGACATTTTGTATCCGATTCCGCTCGCGCAGGTAATCTTCGTATACTTTGCCACAGCCTGACGTCCCTCGATAATTACATTTGGCGAGCTGAGGTAAAGTGACGACGCATCTACAGCAACGGCGTTTTCCGCACTGATACGATATACCGCAGCAGAATTTTTTATAGTAACACTCTCTGCCCGGATTGCTGCCACACCATTTGTCTTCACTGAAAACTGTGCACCTACCGACGCATTGTTCACAAGTGTCAGGCTGCCTGCCGCTTCGATCTGTCCAACGCTCACACCGTCAACAAATCCGAGCGTCAGATTTCCATCAAAGGCGATTCTGCCGCCGCTGTAGCGCGTGCTGTTCGTTATATCAATTTGGCCGTAAGTAGACGACGCACTCCCTCCGATATCTCTAAATCGCCAGCCTGTGCCGTAGTTCCAGTCATTCTTGCCAAAAAGGCCCGTCATATCGTCACTGTCGATGATAAGGCGCACGCCGTCTTTCAACTGATCAAGCAGCGCCCACTGGGCATAGAGGAACTGCACAGGCTCCATATCCGATGTAATTCTCATGTTGCCGGCCGGATATGCCGTGCCCGTGCCGTCCGCCTGCGTATTGTAGCCCGTCAGGATATGACCGGGACGGTGGAATCGCGGAGTGTACAGCGTAGCGCCGTCAGAGAAGTTCTGAAAGTCGCGTTTATTCGCGGCATATGCTTCGTTTCCGTAATAAACCGTCTCGGTGCCGCCGTTGCCGTCAAAAACCACCCGGTGATATCCGTTCCCGCTCGAAACAGGCTCAATGCGGAACTGCATCCCGCTTTTGGGGACGAACGCTTCCCCCTCGTAGTAAATTGCGCTCCAATTGTCTGCATTGTGCCAGAGCCAAAGTTTCACTTCCGGCGCTGTGCTGCTTTTTTGCAGCACGGGCATTTTGAAGTCGTCCGTCAGCTCCACACAGCAAAGGGTACCGACCCGGCTGAAGGGATCGGGTATCTCACCCCAGCCGCAGGTGTCGAAAATCGCATAGTTCCCACTCTCCGGCACTTTGAGCCAGACAGCGTACAAAACGCCGCTGCCGATCTGCGAAGAAAGGAAACTATCGCGCCCGAACATTCTCGTCGTGCCAGTCGCGTCTTCCGACCAGCCGACAAGGACATAGCCATCCCGCGTGAACGGATAGTTCCTCAGGTTGAGCGGTTCTTCCTCAGAATAGACAACTATTTTCTCCTCTGTCATCCCATCCAGCGTGCCGCCGTTGCCCTTGAGTGTGACCGTCATGTTTTTCCGATAGCTATACAGTCCCGACATCAATCCATCGGCATTCTGATTGCTCCTATAGGCAATTCCCTCTTCGCAGGTAACTGGAAGACTATTAGAAACAGCAGGATTGCCCTCAATGCTCACATTACCGGAAGCAAGATATAAACTCTCCGCCTCAATCGCAGTCTTTGTATTAGATACGATCCTATAAATCCCGCCCGTATTTGCTATGGCAACACTTTTAGCGCGAATCGCACAGCTGTCTTCCGACACAACAGCAGCAGAGGTACTATTAGCCGTAAGCGACAATGCTCCGCTCACTTCAATCTGGCTCGTGCTGACCGAAGCATCAAAAACGATATTTACATTATCCCGTTTGCAGACAATATTTCCACCGTTATAACCATCGCTCAAATGCAGCTCGCTCGTCGTATCATCGACACTCCGATATGTCCATCCCGTGCCGCTGCATTCAGTTGTACTATTCAGCAGATCACTCTTGTCCTCGCCGCCAATGACCAGCGATACATTGTCCTCAAGATAATCGTCAGCCTTCCACATAGCGCAAAGCGTTTCATAACCGAGATCCACAGTAATGATACCGTTTCTGTCCGCCACACATTCGTCATTGTTCTCATCTTTTGTCCAGCCAACAAGGGTATATCCAGCTCTCGTGAACTTATAATTGCCCAAGGAAAGAGGGTTGTCCTCAGAATAGTTGACTGTTATCCTATTTTCATTTCCCAACGTTCCGTCTTTTCCATCAAGTGTAATCGTGTATATCTTTTTCTCATTCTTATCGATTTCCGCTTCATCCCTCGCCTGCGCAGGCATCAGCGTGAACAGCATCACCAGGATCATATTCAGACTGAGCAACCGTATTTTTCGACTGTACATATTATTGTTCTCCCTCTTTTGTATCGCGTTTATCAAGCAATGCCAGCACCAGATAGAAATACGGCGCCGTCATGATCATACTGAATCCAAAAAACGCCTGTACCGAATAGCAAAACAGCATCGTTCCCAAAACAGCGGTGACTGCATCCTGACCGCTGCCGCAGACCCACTTTTTTGCCGCCGCGATCAATGCGCCAAGATAGCTTGCCAGCGCCAGAATGCCCTGATGGTACAGGATATTCAAATATTCATTGTGCGCAATGTCGATCCGCGCAACAATTGTGCCTCCCAGCACTTCATCGTAGCGCGAAAACGCTTCGATATCGCTGTACAGCATCGTGTCAGGCCCCGTGCCGAAAAGCAGATGCTCCGGCACTCTTTGCAGTACGCCTTTCCAAATGTGGAGCCGACCTGAGCCAAAGCCACCCTCCGCATTGCCGTGCAGAATCGCATGCAGTTCGTGGAACATACCGCCCAGGTCCGCAAAGTACACCACCGCAAGCATTGCCAATGCAACAGCCAGAAGTGCCATTGCCAAAGTGCGCCGCAATCTTTTCTCCATCGGCGCAATGACGGCGACGCTGACTGCTGCCCCGACGAATACGCCGACAAATCCCGCCAGAACATCCATCTTGATGAGCACAAACAGCGCTAAGGTCAGCGGCGCAAGCAAATAAAAGCGCTGACGATCTCCGCTCCTCAAAATTGTCGCCCAGCACGCAGGGATCATCATGCATAGAAACGCCGCCACAAGGTCGACATTTCCGATCGTACCAAGATAGGCTCCGGAATAAGCCTTATAGGCATCCGCGTAGTTATATCCGGCTGGATAAAGCCCAAAAGGATTCCCGCCATACAGCTGTATAATGCAGATCACGCAGAAACCGCTCACGGATAGCGCCATTGCCGCAATCAGTACTTTGTCAGCCTTTCCATAGGCGCGCACGAAGAAAAAGCAGGCACAATAGATCGTGATCGTCAGCGCTCCTTCATAGCGGCCGACTCCAATGACCGTATCCGGAAAATACGGTGATAGCAGCGCGGAGATCCACGTTAGCAACAGATAGATTGCCAGCAGACGCTGTGTCCAGCTCGTCCGCTTCAGCGCTGAACGTATATCTCTGTGCAGTCCGCCAACAATTGCCGTCTCTGCCAGCAACAGCAGCATGATCGCCGCATAGCCGCCGCAGAGGAGCAAGAACGCCCGGTATTTTTCCTCCGCGATCCCGCCGAATCCTTGTCTTCCAGGGTAAAGCAAAAATACCGTGACCATCAGGATCAGATAGATTTCTGTGACCTGTTCAAATATATTGCTTGTCCGCGTTTTCTTTGTCATACCCCACGTCCCGTTTTCATTTCGAAAGCTCAAACAGCATCTGCTCAAACCAACTCAATTTTTACTTTATCCCGTGAAAAAGCAGAAAACAATATGCTCGCTGCATAGTACCGGCATTTCGTTTCGCACCATTCGGCACACATTATCTTTATAAAAAGGTACCGCAGGGGCAATCCCCTGCGGTACTTTGTCTCGTAATATGCTGGTCTGTTCGTCATTCCGAGGCGAGAAAGGCTCTCAGTTCTCCTCTTGAGGAACTTTTATTTTGCCAGTTCCGCAAAGCGCATCAGCATCGTGGCAACCTGCGCGCGGGTGGCGCTGCCCTGCGGATTCAGCTTGCCGTCCATGCCGCCGATCAGGCCGGTGGACACTGCCCACTGCATCGCCTCGACCGCGTAGCTGCTGACGCTGTTCGCATCGGCAAACACGCTCAGATCAGCGGTCGCGGGGCCCTTGACCATACCCTTGCTGACAGCGTAGCGGTACAGCATCGCCGCAAGCTGCTCGCGGGTGATCGTGCCGTTCGGCATCGTGCCGTCGGACACGCCGTTTGCGATGGCCCACTGCTGTGCCACTGCATACCACTCGCCGCTGGACGCGGTGTTCACGTCGCTCATGCGGGCGAGGATGGTCCAGATCATCGCGCGGGAGGTCGCAAGATTCGGCTCAAAGCCCTTGCCGGTGCCGTTCATCAGGCCGTTCACCGTCACATACTCGACGGCGCTGTAATACCAGTCACCCGGCTTCACATCGTCATAGGGATTGACGAACGCATTCGCTTCACCGAATTCAGACTTGATCGTGACCTTGCCCTCTGGCATCACGAAGCTGAACTTGCCGTTGCCGAGGTCGGTCAGCGGCAGGGAGTTGCCATTCTGGTCGATGACCTCGAGCGACTTGAGCTCCTGATCCTTGTCGGGCGTGACCGTGATCGTCACCGTAGCGCCCTTGGCCGCATACGAGGGCGAGACGCTGATCTTGCCGTTTTCCGTGCGATCCACGCTGACCGCATTGCCGGTGGGACCGACATAGCTCGGACGTGCGCTTACGGTCAGCGTACCGGTTTGCGCGCTCAGCTCATAATTTGCGCTCGCCGCGGGCTCCGTCTCAAAACCGATCACATAGGTGCCGGCCTGCTTCATCGGGTCGACATTCGCGTCGTGTACCAGCTTGAGCGTCGGCACCGTCGTCAGCTTATCATTGCCGACAAGGCCGGAGACGGTGTAGGTCAGCTCAGGCTGCTTGTCGCCGATGTAGGCGGTCTTGTCGTCCGCCTTAACGGTCAGAGGACGCTTGGCGATTTTGACAGTGATTTCCTTGGTGGCAGCGGCGTAATCATTCGTCTCGGCCGCGGAGATCTTGATCTTGGCTTGGCCCGCCTTCTTGATGGTCACCTCGCCGCTTGCATCAACATCAATCACTTCGTTACCGGAGGTGACCCTATAGTTCAGCGTGCCAACCGCGGTGGCGTTGACTTTCACGCCGGTATCGCCATAAGTAGCGCTAATGTCGCTGGCAGTGATTGTCTGAACATCCTTGGCGGCAACCGTGACGGTAACCGTGATGGTATAATCCGCATAGTTCGTGCTGCTGACGGGAATTGTGATCGTAGCCTTCTTGCCAGCCTTGGCAGCATCGCTCGTAAGTTTAGCGCTCAGGCTGCTGCCAGAAAGCGTAACACTGCCGTCAAAAATGTCAGCCGGATTAGTGTCGACATCGGGCCTACCGAGCACATAGCCCGTAGGCAGACCGACCGTCGTGAGGTCAAGCTCAGCAGTGTTGCCGTACTTTGCCTCCATATTGGCAGTAACATTCTCGTGATATGCCTGGGTGATCGTGCCTTGTGCTTCGATCGTGCTTGCCGCTAAGACATAATTGTCTTTTGCCGCACCATCCAGTTCAACCATAGCGGTAACCTTGTGCTTACCGACATCTGTACCATCGAAGTCAGCAGACTTTACCACTGCTGTCACAACATCAGGATCAAAAACGCCGCTCAGAGTCACATTGACGGTGGATGCTGTAATAGCAGTCTTGCCGTCATACGTCTTGCTCACAGTACCGGAAATGCTGGCCATCAGCGTAGCGGGCGTGATGATCCACGTCTTGGTCACAGTGCCCGTGTAGTTGCCCTTACCGGTGACGGCCACGGTGTAGGTGCCAGCATTCTTACCCGTAGTCACGCCGCTAACGGTATAGTCATTAGACGTTAAGTTATCAATCGTGGCCGTCACGGACTGATTCTGGCCGTTATAGGTCAGCGAATCATGATTGAGCGTCACCGTCATACCCGCAATGCTCTTAGCCGTGATCTCAAAATTGATTGTTTTGGTATAGAAGGTATCTGCGGTCTCGCAGGTCACCGTCACCTTGTATTTACCAACGTTCGTCGGTGCTACTGTGCTGGAATCATAAGTGGTTCCATCCACTCCCTCGTAGCTATAAACAAGATCCGTGCTGTCCTGAGGCTTTCCGGTCACGGTCGGCTCGATTTTGCTGCCGAAGACAACATTGTTCTGTACGACCTTCAGCGTTTTCGTATCTTCGGTCTTATCCTTTACCTCAATAGTCTTAGCAGTACTATCTTTAGACTCAACCGTTGCCACAAGTGTGTAACTCTTAGCTGTCGCGCCATAGCTAACTTTCACTTCCGCTGCGCCGGCCTTGCTCTCGTTATCGGAGCCGTACCCTGTGCAAGTAACATTTGCATCAGCCGCAGTAAACGTATAGGTCGCATTCTTGGCCTTGTCGGGCAGTTCAAAGCCGTATTGGTCAAAAACCGTAACGGTGTAGGTCTTGGTATTCACACTGCCCACGGTCTTCGGAATCATAATGCTGTTATCGCCGTTCAGCTGGACGGTCGTGACAACGGCATTCGCGAGGTTGAGGGTAAGTTCTGCCGTTTGCGTCATCGCCTTACCATCATAGGTTGCAGTAAGCGTGACTGTTTTTTCTGCGCGGTCATCCTTCGAGAATCGTTGTGCCGCATCCTTGCTGACACTCACCGTATAGCTGCTGCCGCTGCCCGTAACCGCGATTCCCGTCGTCGGGGAAGCAGACCAAGTTACCGTGGGTGCATTCGCCGCAGCAATTTCACAACCATACTGGTCAACAAACGTAACAGTGAAACTGTTCGTCACATGCGAATCGTTAGCAGGAACCACAAATTCATTCTCGCCCTCAGTCCAAGCGCAATTAGAAATACCCATGGCTCTAGCCGCATCGCGCGTGAGGGTGATCGTCTGTTCGGCAGACTTGCCGACGCAGGTTGCCTTGACCTTAAACGTGCAGGTCAGCTTACCACTCTCTTCCGTGAAGCTGTTCTTTGCCGCCTCATTGGTAAGGACGAGCTTGCCATCTACAATCTTAACTCCAGTAGGTGCTGCACCTTCGATTTCCCATGTAACCTCGCTGGGACTCTTGATCTCCACACCGTACTGGTCATAAACCTTGCAGGTCAGATCTTCCGGTCTGCTGCCGCTATAGGGTACAGCAAACGTATTTTTGCTTGTGATCTCCACGCTGGTTGCGGTGGATTTTTGACGCGTCAGCGTAAACTTGAAATTTTGCGTCTTGCCGTCGCAGGAAGCGATAGCCGTGAATTCCAGTTTGTTATCAGCAAATCCGTCGTTCGCGGCGACGCTGCTGCTGATAACGAGCTTGTCATTTGCGTCAACGGAAACGCCATCAGGCTTGTCGCTGCCAAGCGTCCACGTAACTTCTGCGGCAGAAACTTTCTCACCATACTGGTCTTTGACTGTGACAGCAGGGAAATTAACACCCTCCGGCACTTCGTGGTCGGTCTTATCCACGGTGGGAACCTCAAATGTGGTCTTAGCATTTTCCGCAAGTTCAATGCTGCTGACTCTGGATTCCTCGCGTTTGACGGTCATCGTCGCGCTGTCCGTATTCTCCCCATACGTTGCCGTAACAGTGAACTCGGTGCCAGTGGTACCCTCAATCGTGTTTTTCGCCTCGGCCTTCACGGTGACTTCGCCGGTGGTAGGATTGATAGAAACGTTATCATCGGTAGAGTTGATGCTCCACGCCACGCCGCCGGTCATTGTCTCGTCATACTGATTAGTGACTGTGGCAGAAAAACTTCCTTTGTTCTCGTCAGAAGCAGGGACTGTCATTTCCATGCTCTTCGGCGTGACAGTGACCGTGTAGGTCTCAGGGGCGCGCTCGACCTTGAGCGTTGCATTTGCGCTGCCAGTCGCCGTGGTGTCATCGCCCTTGGCGGTGATGGTATAATCGCCCGCCTTGGCCTTGGCCCCGACGGCGATCGTGCCGGTGGTGGCGTCGATGCTCACGCCGTTGTCAGTCGGAGTCACAGACCACGTGACCATGTCGGTCAGGATCGTGCCCTGCGCGGAGGTCGCCGCGGCGGTGACGGTCGCACCGTCGGCGCCGTTGACAGTGACGGAATTATCCGACAGTCTGATATCTTTCAGCTCAGGAATCCGACCATCAATATAAATGCTCGCGCCTTCATACTTACTCTCTAATTCAGCTGTTTTTGATTCGTCAGCCTTAGGATAATAAATAAGCTTATTGCTATAACCACTATCAAATTCAAATTTTGCTGTAGATTTTTCTGCATCCGCCTTGACAACAAATGCAATTTGCACAAGCGCAACGCTATCATTCGCATTAACATTATAGTTAAGATCAGTGTAATCGGAAACTGTCTCAGAATAAGTCAATGCCAAATTGATATTTCCCTCAGACTTTCCAATAGAAGGCGTGCCCCAATTCTTGATTACCCTTTTGATATTGTCGGTAGATACAATTTTCTTATAAAAAGCGCCTTCATCATATGTAGTCTGAGACCATGGCTCAAACACATTTTCGTCATAGTTAAGCTGGAACTGGTAACCAGCAATACCAATAGTCTCTGTCCCTGCCTTGACTCCAACCGTAACTGCAATCACGTCACCATTCTTGACGCTATCAACTTCTTCGCCTACTTTGCCAGTTGAAGCATCGACTTTGTTAATCGATAATACTGCCAAGCTATTTCCATCTACCGCATAACTCGTTACACTCACGCAACTCAGCACCATGGAAAAAATTAGCAGCAACGATAAAATTCTTTTCTTCATTCTGCAATCCTCCATCATTCAAGGGAACTGATATTCTTCACAATATAGTTCAAGATTTTTGCTGCATCACGAATATCAATCTCTCCATCTTTTTCAACGTCTGCCGCCAAAAACGCATTTTCTGTTAAAGTTTTATTCTTGACAACATGGTTCAGAAGTTCAGCAACATCCTTTATATCAATATCGCCGTCCTCATTTACATCGCCCAGCGTGTACTTCTTGTCGTACTCAAAGCTCGCGACCTGACTCTGCGCAAATGCCGTGCCGCCGCCCACGAGGTAGACGTAGTACTTGCCCTTGGTCAGCTCCTTGGGGTAGGCGGTGAAATCCACGCCCGTCTCCGTTGCCGCCATCTGGTCGATGTAGGCGATGTTGTCCGCCGTCGGCACGCCCGGCGCGCTGCCGTCCGCACCGCCCTTGAGCACCAGCAGCAGATACTGCTGATTCTCCGCCAACTTTTCAGCTTTCACGTCGAACTTGACCGCATTGGCGTAGTAGTCAGTATACTCCGTGCCATCGACGGTATCTTTCGTTGCCTTAGTATTCGGCGTCAGCGTCACATTGGAGCTTTTGATATTGTAGATGCCGCCTTTGACGGGTTCGCTCTCCGCCGCCAGCGCGCCCACGCACAGCAGTGCCGACAGGATCGCCCCCAGCAGAAGCGACCGCAATAGTCTCTTCATACAGTTCCTCCTTTTTCTATGTCAACTTTTTGCTCACTTGCTGTAACGCACGAAGATCGCCGCGACCTCCGCGCGCGTGGCAGTCGCCGTGGGGCTGACGGTGGTCGGGCTCGTGCCGTTGACCACGCCGTTGTAGATCGCCCAGTACATCGCAGTCTTTGCCCACGGCGCGATCGCGCCGCTGTCGGTAAACTGGCTGTCATATGTGGCGGTGAACATCGTCTCCGCGCCGCTCTGCGAACCGCTGTAGCGGAAGAGAATGGTCACGACCTCCTGACGGGTGATCTTGCCGTCGGGGCTGAACGTGTTCGCGCCCGTGCCGTTGACATAGCCCTTTTCCGCCGCCCAGTTCAGCGCATCGCGGTACCACGCATTTTGCGGAACATCGGTGAAACCTGCCGCGGTGTTCGCCGCGGGCTTATCCGCCATGCGGTAGAGCATGGTGACGAACTCCGCGCGCGTCAGCTGGCGGTTCGGCTCGAACTTTCCGCCGCCCACGCCGTTGACGTAGCCAAGCTGCGCGGCGCGCTCGATGCTCTCATAACCCCAGAAGGACTTCGGCACATCGAGGAAGGTCTGCCCGGCGTTCTCGCCGGGATTGGAAGGCGCTGCCGGCTCATCGCCCTTCGGCTGCTCCGGCTTTTCCGTGCCGGAGGGCTTCTGCGGCGAGTCCGCCGCAGGGACGTTCGTGCTGATCGAAGCGCCGTTGGCATCGCTGAACACGGCGTCCTTGAGCGTGAAGCCGGTTTCGCCCGACTTGAGCACCTTGAAGGTAAACACGCCGATCGAGCCGTCGCCCTTCGCCGGTGAGGTCGCCGCCGCGGCGACGATCGCGCCGTCTGCCGCGTCAGGATTGGCGGCCGAGAGCGTGCCCTTGAGCACATCGCCCACCGAGGCGCTCACGCAGGTGACGACCGTCTTGTCGAAGGCAAGCGTATACTGCGCAGCGCACAATCCCGGATTGCCGGAGATGTCCACCTTGACCGTGAACGTCTCACCCACCGCGGGCAGCGAGGCCGGTGCGTCGATCTTCAGGCTCGTCCCGGCGGCATAGGCCGGCAGGCTGAGCATAGCGATCATCAGCACCAGCAGCAGGCCGCGCCTGATGAAATTGTGTCTTTTCATTCTCTTCCTCCCCTGTTTTCAATGTTGTTCTGTTCTCCATCCGGAGAACAGAAAGGGTGTACACCCTTTGCCGTTGTATTCATTTTATTTTCCTGCCGCCGAGGCATTTGGCATCGCTTGTAGCGCCGCGCACAGCGGGGAATAATCACCGCCAGCATCCATCAGGAAAACGCGCATTTCGGTGACGTCTTCCTTTGCCGCGGCAGAAAGGGAAAGCTCTCCCACGCCTCCGGTGAGCGTCATCGTTCCCGCAGCAGACAGGCCGACCAGCCGTCCGCCCTGATACAGCGCCAGCATCGGCTCAACCGTCGAAACCGCGTTACCCGACGAAAAGTGCTGCAGATCAGCAACGTCCACCGCGACGGTGTATGTCTTGCCCGACGACGTGCTTTTGACCGAGCAGTTCTTCTCGTCGACCATCGCGGTCACGCTGTCGTGTTTTTCAATCGTGGTGGGGCGGACCTCCGCGACGATATCCCGCTCCTTGTCGTAGACGCGCACGCCGTCAAAGGTGAGTGCCTGACCGTCCGCGGCGTTGGCGAACGAAACGACGACAAGCTGCCGCTCATCGTCACACGGCAGCACAGAGCCCCACGAAACTCTGATCCTTCTTTCCTCCGTCCTAACCACGCAGGCGGCATCGTGTGATTCGACCGTTGCCTTCATCGGTGGGTCAAAGAGAAGCTCAAAGTTGCCGCCGCAGGCCACGCCGCGTCCCTGAAACACCACGGCGACCTTCGCCGTGCCGTCCTCCTGCAAGGCACCGCCGACGATCCAAAGCTTCGGGTCACGGTCAGAGGGGACCGCCACGCTGACCGTGCCGTTTGTAACTGCCGTATCAAGCGGCGCCGAGTTTTCGTCGTACAGCCGCACATCCGTCAGGTTGACAGCGGAATCCTTCGGCTCTGCGGTGACGGTTTGCAGGATCACAGTGCACAGTCCTCCGTCCGGCAGCGCTTTTGCCGCGCCGAACGACACGCGCAGCACGCCCGGTTTTTCCACGCGGTAAGTCATCGGCGCGTTGTTAAGGCCATCCAGCGCCTGCACCGAGCGCACCTCGAGGCAGTTTGGGTCATAAGTAAAGGTAAAATTGCCGCCTGCCGTGCGCAGTCCGCCGTCCAGACGGACCGTCACGCCAACGGCCTGATACTCTGCCGTTTTGCTGCTGCTCAGGCTAAGATGCGCGACCTTCTTCGCCACGCTGCCCGCAATCGCGCTCGCATCCACCGGCACGCCATTTGCATTGTACAGCCTGAGCTGCTCGACCGAAACAGCGCTGCCGTCCGGCGGCATATCGTCGCTGATGCGAAAGGTCAGCGTGCAGAGCACAGCGTCTCTGATCGGCTCCGCCGTGCCTGTAAACGTAACGCGGACCACGCCCGCGCCCGTATCGTTGGCAAGGCAGTAGATGGAAGGGAGCTTTTCCGCGCGCGCCGAAACGAGCGCCAGCGCGCCGCTGTCATAGCGAATATTGAAGTTGCCGCTGTAAACGTCGTCGCTTTTGAGCGACACGGATACCTCGACCACCTCGCCCTTGGCGCCGCTCACGGTCGAGATCTCGACCGTGCCCGCCGCAAACACCTGCTGCGGCGCAGCAGCTGCCCCAAAGAGGAGCAGTGCTACGAGCAGGCAGGATAAGACTCTTTTTCTCATCGCTTCGTCCTCCGTCAGTTCAGACTTCCGATGAGTTTTGCATCGTAACGGAGGATCTTGATCGCGTCTCCCGCGTCAACAAAGCTGTCGTGATTCACGTTCGCCGCCCTTTTCTGCTCTTTCGTCAGCTCCTTAAGGCCGACCGAGTAGCGCAGGCAGAGCATCGCATCCGCCGAGTCGATGTAGCCATCGCCGTTCACATCGCCAAGCTCCGCATTCGGCGTCACCGTCACGGTGATCTCAGCGGAGTGGTTGCCGTCCACGCTCGTGGCGTGGATTTTAGTCGTGCCGACGCTCACTGCCGTGACAATGCCCGTGCGGGAAACCGATGCGATCCCCGGATCATCGCTCGTCCAGACAAGCGTTTTAACTGTCGCATCCGCCGGCGTGATAGTTGCCGTCAGCGTGGCCGTACCTCCCATCGGGATCTCATGCTTGCTCTCGGCGAACGAGACGCCGCTCACGCGCACGCGCGCGGCAAGCACCGAGACCGTGGCGCTCACATGGCGATCGCCCGCCGTGGCACTGATGATGCATGTGCCGGGGCCAACTGCCGTGACAAGGCCATTACCGGAAACCGATGCGACATCCGTGTTGCTAGATTTCCAAACGATCTTCCCTGTAAAACTTGCAGGCTGGACGGTCGCCGTCAGCTGCTCGCCCTCTTCATTCATGTAGAGCGTCAGCGAATACTTGTTCAGCTTGATCGAGCTGACCGTCTCCTGCGGCGTTTCCGCTGCCGTCACGGTGATGGGAGCGCTCTCTTCCGAAACGCCGCCAACGCTCGCCGTGATCGTTGCCGTACCGCCGCCGACCGCCGTGACCTTACCGCCCGGCGAGACGTAGATCACCTTGGGGTCAGAGCTCGTCCAGGTGACGACCTTCTGCGAGTTCGTCAGCATCGCGCCGCCTGCAAGCGTATAATTCGCCGTCAGATCAGCGCTTGCGCCGAGCGGAAGCGTCTCAGGCGCACCGGAGATGGATACATCCGATGCACTCAGGCTGTCCTTTGCCAGAACGGTGACGGGGATCTCTTTTTTAACGGAGGAATCGCCGTTCAGACTGACCGTCAGCGTGCCCGTTCCGGCGCTTTGCGCCGTCAGATAACCGCTACCACCACTATATTCTACGCAAGTAGGAGTTTCAGTATTAAATGAGTAACCACTGCCCGAACTCATTGCGCCATAAGGCGCGCAGCGCAGGTCAAGGAACATTTTTTCGCCCTCGAGCAGCGTGAGGGAATCCACGCTCTTGATGGCGTTCACGCTCTCTGTCCCGCTGCCCACGTCATAGCGCAGGCGGTTGAGGCGCGGTCTTCCGTTGTTGTCCTGCTCCCAAAACACCTGAGTCTTGAGATAGTAGCGTCCATCCGCCGGAATGCGGAAGGTCTGGTTTGCATAGCCATCACTTTTGACCGTTTTTCCCGCCGCATCCAACAAGTCAACGTCGCACCACGAGCCTACGGCATCGCGGCTGACGCGCACGACCTCGCCCGCCTTGCGCTCGCCAATGCAGAAGTAGCGGTATTCGTCACTGACATTAGTATCCCTGTAATACTCCGCCCATTCACCGGGCGCGAGCGGCTTTGCCGTTTCGAGGCTGACGTTTTCCTCCGAAGGCGGCAGGATGTTGTACACGACGGAGCAATTCTCACAGCGGCCATCTGCCTTTGCCTTCAAATAGTAAGCCCCCGCATCCAGCGTAAGGGTTCTGACAGCGCTATAGCCGTACCAATCGTCTATGCGCGCGGCATTGTCGCCCGCCGTAAGGAAATCCTCCTCGCGGTAAAGAGAATAATTAATACTATTTTGTGCTGCTGCACGGATACCCACTCTCGCACCGCGCTTCGGCACGACGAGCTTGAACCAGTCCACGTCATTTCCTGCGCTGATCTCAAAGCTGCGCGGCGCGCCCTCGTAGAGCGGCGTCGCCTTTTTCCACGTGTCGTTGTTTTCCTCGTCCGTCGCGGTGAGCAGTTCAATGCCGGTCGTGCGGATGTCATGGTCGATATAGCTGCTGTCGGCCGTCAATTTGATGTAATAAATGCCTGCATCCGTAAGCTTGAAGTACATATCTGTAACAGTACGCGAGCTATTGTATCCGCTGCCGAACTCGCCCTTACTGTTGTCTTCACCATATTCCATCAGAGTCTCCGCGCGATAAAGCACCGCGTTCGTCCGCTTGGTGGAGGTCAGATGCAGCGTCATGTCGTCCTCGGGCACGGTGAAGCAGAACCAGTCCGTATCCGCGGTACTGGCAAGCACGTGCTGGATATTGCCGACGGGAACATTCGCCGCGGTCAGCCAGGTGTCGTTGCTCTCATAGGGGTCGTCGCCGCCCTCGTCCACGCGGATGCACAGCGTGGAGCGGGCGTAATCCATAGATGTACGGTTCCAGTCACTGTCATAGTAGTTTTTACTGTTATTTGCCGTGGTATAGATGCGCACCTTATACAGTCCCTGCCGATCGCAGCTGAAGGTGTTGACATGGCGGATGCTGACCTGTGTTCCGGTTTTCACCGCCGTGCCGTCCGGCGCGTAGACATCATAATAGAACATATCGGAATAGTCCGTATTCAGGCCGGTAAAGCTCAGCGTGTAGAGTTTCTTCCCCTCCGCATCCGGAGCAGCCTCAAACCAGAACCAGTCCTCATCGCCAAAGCCGCCGACCATGAACGCTGCATCCGTGCCGACGGTCAGCTGTGTTGCGCTCTCCTTTGTGTCGTTCGGCTCGTTCTGATCACCGTCCAGAATCTGAACGCTGAGCTCTCTTGTGCAGCTTACGGGTGGAGTAACACCCCTTCTCCCATAATACGCCAAACCGATATAATGCACACCCGCTTCTGCGGCGTGAAAATAAAGCGTGTCGTTGGCACTGATATCCGCATACGCCGCGCATGCTCTGGTATCCAACTCCCCCGCCGGGTCAAAGTACAGTGAAAACTTCTCGCCCCGATTGGCATAGTTGTAGCCAGAGACCGTCAGGGCAATGTCCTGCCCCGGCGCGGTCGTGGTGACCTTGAAGTAGTCAACGTCTCCCGCCGCAAGGGTGAATTCCTTGCTCTCGCCGCTGTGCAGGGTCGTTGCCTGCTCCTTCGTGTCGTTCGGCTCGTTCGTGTCGTTATCAAGCAGTGTTATCGTAAAGGAGAATGAAATTCTCGTAAGGTGGGTACTGAATTTCAAGTAATATGTTCCCGCTTCATCTGCGCAAAATATACGCTTGTCCCCTTCGTCGCCAAAATTATACAGATGTTTCGATTGCAACATCTCTCCCATATCGTTGTACAAATTTGCATAAACAAGTTCCAAGCTCGATTGTGCATCCAGAACAATGTACTGATATGGTTTAGTCGTGGTAATTGCAAAATAATCGTTATCATCCATAAACAGGGTGGTATCTACTGATTCACCCAACTGAATCGGTGTAGCCGTTCCGATTGTGTCATTTGGCTCGTGTGTGTCATTGTTGTATAGCGTAACTGTAAAGTCTACCAGCACTGGCACTTTTACATTTTGAACCGAAATCAGGAGATAGTAACTCCCGCTCGTATCTGCCGTAACAAACGTAGTTCCGATTCTTGTTCCATCAGTTTGACAGAGTTCCGCTCTTACTCCATCATATTTTTTTGCCAGTTCAACAGAAATCTGCTGTCCAGCCTTCACATCCGGGATCGCGTAATAGTTGTCCCCGGTGTTCAGCGTGCTCGTCACCGACTCGCCGATAGGAACGTTCTGCGCGTCCGCAATGGTCGTGCTGCCCGCCACCGTTGCTGTCGTTTCCTCCGCCTGCGCGGACGGAGTGAGCGGGCAAAGTCCCAGCAGCAGACACAGCGTCAGTATCGCTGCAAGGAATCTTCTGTGCTTCTTTTCCACTGATTTCATCCCCCAAACTTAAAATATTTGCGCATTCGTAATTTAAGTATAGAGATATTTTGGGGCAAAACAATATGCTGGTTGGTAAGTATCGGAAGAAAATTTTCAAAAATTTTTCACGCGATTCAGAGGAATCTGAACGGCGTTTTTTCTCAAAACACATCGACAAATACTTAAATCGTGCTGAACAAGCTTGTTTCTCTAAAGCGACAACAAAAAAGCGGCTGCATAAGCAGCCGCTTCTTTATGATATTTTTTGAAAAGAAAACTCCGGAAAACCGAAGTTTTCCGGAGTTTCGATGACAAAATTAGCGCTTGGAGAACTGCGGAGCGCGACGGGCGGCTTTGAGACCGTACTTCTTGCGCTCCTTCATACGAGGATCGCGGGTGAGGAAGCCGGCCTTCTTCAGGATGGTGCGGTACTCGGGGTTGACCAGCAGCAGGGCGCGGCTGATGCCGTGGCGCAGGGCGCCGGCCTGACCGGACACACCGCCGCCCTCGACGGTGGCGACGATATCGACCTTACCGAGGGTCTCGGTCGCGGCGAGGGGCTGACGGACGACCATCTTCAGGGTCTCGAGACCGAAATACTCGTCGATGTCGCGGCCGTTGATGGTGATAGCGCCGGTGCCGTTCTGGAAGAGGCGAACGCGGGCGACGGAGGACTTTCTACGGCCGGTGCCGTACAGATAAGGCTTCTTGGACTGATACATTCTTCTCTTCCTCCTTAGACTTCGTAGGCTTCGGGCTTCTGAGCCTGCTGCTCGTGGGTGTCACCAGCGTAGATGTGCAGGCGCTTCAGGGAGTCCTTGGTCACGGTGTTGCGGGGCATCATGCCGCGCACAGCCACGCGCATCGCAAGCTCGGGCTTCTCCTGCATGAGGATGCGATACTTGGTCTCCTTCAGACCGCCGACCCAGCCGGAGTGCGTACGATAGTACTTCTGCTCCATCTTGTTGCCGGTGAGGATGGCCTTGGAAGCGTTGATGATGATGACGTTGTCGCCGCAGTCGGCGTGCGGGGTGTAGGTGACTTTGCGCTTGCCGCGGAGCAGATCAGCCGCAGCAACGGCGGTCTTGCCCATGGGCTTGCCGGCAGCATCGATGACGTACCACTTACGCTCGATGTTGCCCTTGTTCGCCATAAAAGTGGACATGGTGTGTTTCCTCCATATTGATCTATGAATGAAAGCTTGTGCTTTACATTTATATTGTTCCTTGGTAAAATCGGAACGAGTTTATTTATAGCATTTGGGCGCGAGAATGTCAACACCATTTTAATTTAGCGCAAGTAATGCTCGTAATTTCTCTCGTTTTCTTTTATTATCTCTCAATTTCTCAAATCGCAAAATCGAAATTCTTTTATTTTTCGCAAGGAGCTGTACCTATGCAGGAAATCTTGGGCCTCGTGCGCCGCTGCGTTACGGACTACGACATGATCCAGGAGGGCGAGACGGTCGCCGTCGGTGTCTCCGGCGGCAAGGACTCGCTCGTCACGCTCACCGCGCTCGCGCGCCTTTCCAAATTCTACCAGAAGCCGTTCAAGGTCGTGGCCATCACGGTCGAAACGGGTGTGCCGGGCATGAGCTTTGATGCCGTGGCCGACTATTGCGCGGCGCTCGGTGTCGAGTACATCCGCGTGAACGTGCCGATCTACGAGATCGTCTTTTTGGAGCGCAAGGAGAAAAATCCCTGCTCGCTGTGTGCCAAGCTCCGCCGCGGTGCGCTTTCGACCGCGATGAACGAGCACGGCATCAAAAAGATTGCGCTCGGCCACCACTATGATGACGCGGTGGAAACACTCTTGATGAATCTCCTTTTCGAAGGGCGCATCGGTTGCTTCCAGCCCGTCACTTACCTCAGCCGCACGGACGTTTACCAGATCCGCCCGCTGCTCTATGTGAAGGAGCAGCAGGTGCGCAATGTCGCGGCAAAGCTCGATCTTCCCATCGTACATAACCCCTGCCCCGCCAACGGTGAGACGCGCCGTCAGGAGGTCAAGGAGCTCATCGAGTCGCTCTCCGAGCGCTACCCAGACCTCAAGCAGAAGCTCTTTGGCGCGATGCAGCGGTATCCGCTGTACGGCTGGGATGCAAAAAATTCGGAAAAGTGACGTTGTCACTTTTCCGAGAATATTTCACTGCGCTTTGTGCCTCGGTTGGCCGCTGAAAGCGGCCAATTCGACACACGCTTCGCGCAAAGTGTTTTCTGCCACGCGCATGTCGCGGCAGAAAACGATTAAAATCTTTTCGTGCCTATGGGCACCTGGGCAGCCGTTAGCAGCTTTGCTGCTCTACGGATGCCGCGTACCCCTCGCGGGTAAAAACTCTACGAGGCTTTTGTCCTATGTACATTAAATAAACACCAGCCTCAGCAAGATCAGCAGTGCGAGGCCCGGCACGCCGAGGACGGCGATGACGAGAGCGTTGAAAAGATTCAGCCCCAGCGAAAGCTTGGCGAGCACGCCGAGCGCGCTTAGAATGCCGAGCAGCGCAAAGCCGAGCAGCGTGTTGACGAGCAACTTGCCCGCGAGCTTCAACGGCGCGGCGAACAGCCTGAGCACCGCGAGCAGCGCAAACACGGCAAACAGGACAAGCAGTATTTTTTCCGTTATCCCCATTTTGCGACCCCCTCGCTGCACGTTTTGTACACGGCTTCGCCGCTGCGCTCCTTGATCTGGCGCAGCAGGTAGTCATAGCGTGAGAGCTCGGCGTTGATCTCATACACGCAGGCGTCGACGAGCTCCGGCGCGCAGACCGCGTTGAAGCGCGCGTACGCCTGCGACAGCGCGACACGCGTGTCGCTCAGCTCGCTGAACAAGTCCTGCATGGATGCATCGCGCGCGACGTCACAGCGCAGCAAATTGACCTTTCGCATGTTTTCGCCCTCCCATACCTCTGCAATGTCAGTGTATGGAAAGTGTGGACAAATATTCCTCTTTTCAAACAAGGAGCCAAGTATGGAGCATGAAGATTATATGCGCGAGGCGCTGTCTCTCGCGCGCGAGGCCGCACAGGAGGGCGAGGTGCCCGTCGGCTGTGTCATCGTCAAAGACGGCGAGATCATCGGCCGAGGCCGCAACCGGCGTGAGGAACTGCAGCGCACCTCCTCGCACGCAGAGATGGAAGCCATCGCACAGGCAAATGAACGTCTGCGCTCCTGGCGGCTCGACGGCTGCACGCTCTACGTGACGCTCGAGCCCTGCCCGATGTGCGCGGGCGCGATCGTCAACGCGCGCATCCCGCGCGTCTACTATGGCGCGCGCGACGAGGCGATGGGCGCCTGCGGCGGCGTGCTGAACCTCTTTATGGAGCGCTTTCCCTTCCGCCCCGCGCTCGTGGGCGGCATTCTGAAAGACGAATGCCGCGCCGTGCTGGCCGATTTTTTCCGCACGCTGCGTTCGTAAAGTGATTTCGCTTTCGTGCGTCATTTGACCGCCGGTCAGGAATTGCTACTGCGTCATTACTGCGTCCGAGATATAGACAGTTTCAAACAGTCTTGCACAGTCCCGTGCAAGCTGCAAACGACTGTGGCGCAAGGATTTTCCTTGATTTGCAAGGGTTTCCGGATCTTCTTTCTATTTAACACTTTTGTAACACTTTCCCTCGAACTTTGTTAACATGCGTCCTTTATCTTAATCCTTGCAAGAGACAATAGCTTCTTTTCATCCAATCTTCCATCTTATAAGAAAAGGGACGCCGTGAGGCGTCCTTTTTCGTTATATTCTGATGTAGGATGGCGTCACGGATTGAAGTCCGCCGCCGCGCCGATACCGAGCGCGATGCACGCGCCGCCGGCGTAGAAGAGGATCTCGGCAAGCGTCGGGCGCGCGGCCAAGGCCGCCGCGCAAAGGATGACGCTCATCGTGCTCGCGGGCATCAGCAGCCGCGGCGCGCCGCCGCGGAAAGCAAAGGCCGCAAATTCGAGCAGCAGCACCGTCAGCGCCGCGAGCGCCAGCGTTTCGACATAGTAATGACGCAGAATCGGGTCCGCCGCGTGCTCGCGGTAGAAGAGGATCAGCGCAAGCACCATCGCGCACACAGGCACGAGCAGCGCAACGCCTGGGAACTCCGCCTTGCGGCGCAGCGCGGTCGTAGCGTACAGCAGGCATGCCGCGCCGACTGCCAGAAAAACGGACAGGATCATCGTAAGCGTCGTGCGGAGCGAGAACACCAACGAGCACACCGCCGAGCCGATCAGGGCAAAGCTGCCGAGCACCATCAGCAAGACCGCAAGCGTCGAGCGGTCAAAGGCGAAGTAGAGGTCCATGCTGCCGCACAGCTCGCGCTGAGCGGGATAGCGCCGCGCCATAATGACCGCGATGACCGCTGCGACGACGAGCACCGCAGGCAGCACCATCGTGTTTAAGTCCATCGGGACGGGAAGTCCGTCCGCGTCAAAGCCGACTGCCAGCAGGCGGAGGCGTGCCAGCGCCGCTGCCGCAGAAAAAAGCACCAGCAAAAGCCAATGAAGAATTTTCACAAAACCGAACCCTTTCTTTTTCCGGAATACGGCGCGCACAGCGCCGGAAAACATCTATTTATTGATGATAGCACACTCATCCCCGTTTGTCTATGAATCATTTTGCGGACAAGTCGGTCATACACTGATAAAAACACTGTCACTTAAGCATCGCGGCCGTGGGCCGCAGGGAGGAACACGCCTTGAAACAGCTTCTTCGCATCACGATATTATTGATCGGCCTCATCTGGATCCTCGCCTGGGCGGCGGCAGGCCGCTTTGACGGCACGCCGAACACACAGGACGGCTCGGAATCTCCCCTGCCGAGCGGTGAGATCGCCGCCCCCGGCGAGCGCGACAGTGCAAAAACACTGCGCGTCCAAATTCAGGGCGAGGTCCAGGAGATGGACATGGGCACATACCTTCTCGGCGTGCTGCGCGCGGAAATGCCCGCCTCGTTTGAGGAGGAGGCGCTCAAGGCACAGGCCATCGCCGCGCGCACCTACACGCTCTATCGCATCCGCGGCGGCGGCAGCGCGAACCACCCTGACGCCGACGCCTGCGACGACCACACCTGCTGCAAGGCGTATTTGAGCGCCGAGCAGGCCGCGGCCAACTGGGGCAGCATGGCCGTCTACTATGAGGAAAAGCTCGCCCGTGCCGTGAGCGAAACGGACGGCGAGGTCATTTTGTACGACGGCGCGCCCATCCTCGCCGTGTTCTTCTCGTCCGCCGACGGCAGCACACAGGGCGCAGGCGACGTGTGGATGAACGATCTGCCGTATCTCCAAAAGGTCGATAGCCCCGAGACGGAAGAGCTCGTACCGAACTACTACTCGGTCGCAACGTTCACGGCAGCGGAATTCAAGTCTCTCATCCTCGCCGCCAAGCCGGACGCCGACCTTTCCGGCAGCCCAGAGGACTGGATCAAGGATATCGTGCGAAATGACTCGGACTATGTCGCCTCCGTCACGGTCGGCGGCGTCAAGCTGCGCGGCAATGACCTGCGCACGATTCTCTCGCTGCGCTCGCCGTCGTTCACCGTGGAATGCAAGGACAATGCCTTTACCTTCCACGTCACAGGCTACGGCCACGGTGTCGGCATGAGCCAGTACGGCGCAAATATCCTCGCCAAGCAGGGCCTTTCCGCCGAGGAAATCGTGCAGCACTATTTTTCGAACACCACCGTCGGCTATTATGACGGCTGAGTCATCGCGGATATTGCAAAGCGGCGGAAAAATTGCTATAATATTAAGATAAAATACGCAAGGAGGCGGGAGAAATGAAGAGCAAGCGTTTTTTGTGTCTGCTGCTCGTATTGCTGATGGCCTTCTCCCTCACCCCCAGCGAAACGAGGGCCGAGACGACTGTCTATTTCACCGCCGTCAACGACCAACTTTTGCCCGATCTGAGCGATGAGACGATGCCGTTCTGGTCGGGTGGGCGGCTGTATGTCCCCTCCACGGTCATCACCGGCACGGACTTGGGCCTTTTCTACTCCCGCAGCCGCGACAAGGGCGCCGCCGGCGTTTACCGGCAGGGCAGCGCGCTGACGTTCAACTTCGCCGCCGGCACCGTCGCCGACCAGAACGACCGCCAGTACAGCGGTCCAGCCATCGTGCGCAGCGACGTTGTGTTCCTGCCGCTCGACCTTTTGACGCAGTTTTTCTCGCTCGATTATAGCTACACGCGCGTGACCTATGGTTACCTGGTCCGCGTCAAAAGTGATACGGTCGTGCTTTCCGACGCGAAGTTCATCGACGCCGCGGCTATGTCCATGGAGCAGCGCTACAACGAATATATGAAGACGCACAGCGAGTCGAATGATCCCGGCAACACACCGAATCAGAACACCGACGGCGACCGCGACCTTGTCTGTCTCGCGCTGCGTGTGACGGACGAAGAGAGCGCAAGCGCCCTGCTCGACACGCTCGCAAGCAACAACGCGACGGCGACGTTTCTCTTCTCGGAAGAGCAGCTTTCCTCGCTCGGCGATCTGCTGCGCCGTGTCGTCATCAGCGGCAACGCCGCTGCGCTGCGCATCGACGCTTCCGGCGGCAGCGCGCGCACTCTCAGCGCGATCGAGCGCGCAAACAACGCGCTATGGGCCGCGTGCAACGAAAAAGCGCGGCTCGTCGCGCTCTACGGCGCGTCGGACAAGACGCTGCGCGCCGTGCGCGCCGCGGGCTACTGCCCCATTGACTTTGACCTGGATTACAGCGGCGGTCTTCCCACCGCGGCGCAGGCCGCCAGCAGCATCGCGCGTCAGGCCCGCTCCGGCGGCTGCATCGCCTATCTCGGCGCTGACACCGCCGTGCAGGCAGATTGGAGCACGCTGCTCTCTCGTCTCCGCTCGTCCTCGCGCCTCATCACGGCGCTCAACGAGCTCGCGGTCACAAAGGACGCGTGACGGTTTTACAAATTGTTCAGGAAACGCGCACAGTTTTGCGTATAATAAACAATAACACAGAAGAAAGACACACGCTTGTGTGAAGGAGGAAACCAGCATGGCACGCAATATTCTTGTCGTGGAGGACGACAATAATATTTCCAACCTCATTAAGATGTATCTCGACAAAGAGGGCTTTGACGTCCGCATCGCCGCCGACGGCGGCAAGGCCGTGGAGGAATTCAAGGAAAAAGAGCCCGACCTCGTGCTGCTCGACGTGATGCTCCCCGTGCTCGACGGCTGGGGCGTATGCGCCAAGATCCGCGAGACGTCCAAGTGCCCGATCATCATGCTCACCGCCAAGGGCGAGGTCAACGACCGCATCCACGGCCTTGAGATGGGCGCGGACGACTATGTTGTCAAGCCCTTTGAAATGAAGGAGCTGCTTGCGCGCATCAACGCCGTGCTGCGCCGCAGCGAGATCCCCGAGGACACGCACAAGCGCCTCACGTTCGACAAGCTCATCATCGACCTCGACTCCTACGAGCTCATCGTCGACGGCAAGAAGATCGACACGCCGCCCAAAGAGCTGGAGCTTCTCTACCACCTTGCCGCCACGCCGAACCGCGTCTACACGCGCAACCAGCTGCTTGACGAGGTGTGGGGCTTCGACTACTTCGGCGATTCGCGCACGGTGGACGTACACGTCAAGAGGCTCCGCGAAAAGGTCGAAAACGTCAGCGACCAGTGGGCGCTCAAGACCGTCTGGGGCGTCGGGTATAAATTCGAAGTGAAGTAATTCAGTATGCCGGAAGAAAACAAAGAGAAAACACAGAAAAAGCGCTGGACGCTCAAAAAGGTCAAGACCCGCTGCCGCACGATCTACTGGCAGAATTTTCTGCTTACGGCAAGCGTCGTCATGCTGACGCTGGCGCTGCTCGGCAGCGCGTTCTTCGCGCTGACGTATTCCTACGCCATCGACGAGCGCAGCGAGCAGATGCAGAGCAAGGCGACGGTCGTGTCGCACATGGTGTCGTCCTACATGGAAAACGGCTCGCTCACAGGGCTGCGTGAGCTGGCAGACTTCGCTTCGAACGTGACGGATGCAGAATTTCTCATCTGCAACTCGGACGGCAACCTGCTGCTGACGACCGATACAACTCTCGTCAACCGCGTGCTGACCGTGCCGCAGGACGTGGCCGAGGGCGCGATGAGCGATAACACCTACGCCGTGCGCACCACGCTCGGCGGCATCTATGAGGACACGCACTTCGTCGTCGGCGTGCCGATCGTGAGCGAGGGCGCAACCGTCGGCTTTGTGCTGGCGGTGACCGGCGCGCGGGCGCTGACGACGATGTGGCGCACGTTCATCGGATTGTTTTTCATGACGGCGGTGACGGTACTGCTGCTCTCGTTCGTCGTGAGCGCGTGGGTCAGCATGCGCCAGTCGCGCCCCATCCACGAGATGGCGGAGGCGACACGCCGCTTCGCCGAGGGCAATTTCGACGTGCGCATGCACAATTACGAGGGTGTGACGGAGATCTCCGAGCTCGCCGAGTCGTTCAACAACATGGCGGACTCCTTACAGGAGACCGAGCGCCAGCGCCGCGAATTCATCGCAAACGTCTCCCACGAATTGAAAACCCCGATGACGACCATCGCAGGCTACACCGACGGCATTCTGGACGGTACGATCCCGCCCGAGCAGGAAAAGGAGTACCTGCGCATCATCTCGGATGAGGCGCGGCGTCTGTCCCGCCTCGTGCGCCGCATGCTTGAGGTCTCGCAGCTCCAGTCGCGCGACCTGACGCGCACGAAGGCGCCGTTCGACGTGTGCGAGAGCATGCGCCGCGTGCTCATTTCGATGGAGAAGAAGATTACCGACCGCGGGCTCGATGTCGACGCCGACATTCCCGACAGCGGCATCATGGTGCTCGGCGACAACGATCTCATCACGCAGGTCATCTACAATCTGCTCGAAAATGCGACAAAATTCGCCCGCAAGGGTTCTGCGCTCTACCTCGGCGTGACGACGCTCAACGGCAAGGCGCTGATCTCGGTTCGCAACGAGGGCGACACCATCCCCGCCGAGGAGATCCCGCTGCTGTTCGAGCGCTTCCACAAGAGCGACAAATCCCGCTCCGAGGATAAGGACGGCGTGGGCCTCGGGCTTTACGTGGTCAAAACCATTCTGGACCAGCACAAGGAGCACATCGCCGTCACAAGCGAAAACGGCCTGACGACGTTCACCTTCAGCGTAACGCTCGCCGGCGGGCAGACCGCGCAGTAAAGTCTCAACAGGAGAAACACGCTATGGATCACGAGAATCAGGAGTTATCCCCGACGGTCAGCCAGAGCGGCGAGCCGCAGGAGGTCGTGCTGCGCTATGAAGCGCCCGTCACGCCCATCGTGGAGCGCTACGTGCAGCCGACACCGCTGCCCGGACAGCCGAAGAAGCATACATCACCGCGTAAAAAGCGGAAAGGACTCAAAATCTTCCTTTTCTGCATGCTCGGGCTGCTCATCGTCAGCGGCGTCGTCACGGCGCTGTGGCTCGGCGGCGCGTTCGACGATCACCGTTCCTATCACGACGATGATTTTGAGCAGCACCATGACGAGGATTATTACGACAACAGCGAGCATGGCGAAACGACCATCAAGCGCCTGCCCAACACCGATCAGGTCAAGCTCCGCTACAACGAAAGCCACGGCGAGGCGCTGACGATCCAGGAGATCTACCAGAAAGTCAATCCCTCCACCGTCACGGTGCTCACGGGCAACCGCGACGGCAGCGCCATGGTCGGCACCGGCGTCATCTTCACCGAGGATGGCTACATCCTCACGAACGCCCACGTCATCGCGGGCGGCTCGGAGTGCTACGTCGTGCTCGACACGGGTGAGGATTACCGTGCGTGCCTTTTGGGGCTCGACGAAGAAAAGGACCTCGCCGTCATCAAGATCGCGGCCAGCGGCCTTCCCGCCGCGGAATTCGGCGACTCTGACGCGCTGACGGTCGGCGATCCGGTGTTCGCCATCGGCAACCCGCTCGGCGTGGAGCTGCGCGGCACACTGACCGACGGCATCGTCTCCGCCATCAACCGCGACGTGTACGTCGACGGCGTGACGATGACGCTCATTCAGACGAACGCCGCGCTCAACAACGGCAACTCCGGCGGCCCGCTCATCAACGTGTACGGACAGGTCGTCGGTATCAACACGATGAAGATGGGCTCGTCCTCCACCACGAGCGTGGAGGGCCTCGGCTTTGCCATTCCCATCGCCTCGACCGCCTATATGATCAATGACTTGATCGCCTACGGTGAGGTACACGGCGAGGTGATGATCGGCATTTCGGTGCAGCCCGTTCCCGTCACGGCAGAAAATGGCGAGAGCGCGCTTCTCGTCATGGAGGTCACGCCCGGCGGCCCCGGTGAGGAAGCCGGCATCCAGAAGGGTGACCTTATCGTAGCGGCCGACGGCGAAGCGTTGACAAAGTCCACCGACCTTCTGCGTGTCCGCCGCCGCCATGAAGCAGGTGAAACGCTCAAGCTCTTAGTCGAGCGCGACGGCAAGCGCTTCACCGCAGACGTTGTTTTACGCGAAATCGACACATGAGGAATCACCTATGAAGAAAAAGCAATTTGCGCTCGGCTCGCTGCTCCTCGGCGCCGTCTCCTGGCTGTGCCTGCGGGGATTGCAGCACATTGAGCGCCGCATGAAAAAGAAACAGGAAAAGTAAAGAAGCAACGATCCCCGTCCGGCGGAAGGTTCCACCGGACGGGGATCGTTTTGTACTCTGCATCAGCGCTGCTTTTTCTGGTCGTTCCGTTCCTTTTATATTGCAATTTAGAGAATGGATTCTACAATACCACCATTTCTGATTTTAAACAAGTCTCCCCACTCAGAATAGTATCCATGCATAATAACAACCGAATCAACTTCATATTGCTGTGTAACTTCATATATTTGAGATGAAATATCGCACATATTATTTTCAAGCACGCTGAAAAACGCATATGAAAGGCTGGGATAGAACAATACCGCATCCGTTGAATAGTCCTTAATCGTTGTCACGCTGACCGGCTGTCGAAAATCTCTCCATCGCTCTGGGCAATTCATTTCCTTCGTTCCGTCATTGCAGCACACCGTATACTTTCCTCTTGTCTGCAAATCATTGATATAGCGACGGATAAATCCCTCGGTTATCTCCGTTACATTCTCAATCAGCATTTCTTCTCCACACCATCTTTCAAACAGATGAAGTGTCTGCTCATAGCTCTCCATTGTCTTTTCGCTGAGCTGTTTGCTTTGGCAATAGAGCATGTACTCGTCGATCTGCCAAATCATTTTGTTAGTAAACATAAAAAACTCCCCCAATTCATCTGGTTTTGTCACCCAATGAATTGAGGGAGTTAGTATCTTTAAGGCGAAAGATTTATAGCTTTTTCAAAGCGTTTTCATTGTATTTTGGCCTTGTTCATCGCTTTGAAAAAATCCTGACTACTCGGAAAAAACCTTGTACCGCCTATACTTCACCTCACACCCTATAGATCTTCCGTTGTAAACGGATGCGGTCCGCGATCATGGCGATAAACTCGCTGTTGGTCGGCTTTCCTTTCGTGTTGGATACCGTGTAGCCAAAATAGCGCTGGAGCGTCTCAAGGTCACCGCGGTCCCACGCGACCTCGATCGCATGGCGCACCGCGCGCTCAACGCGCGAGGGCGTGGTGCTGTAGCGGCGCGCGACCTCGGGATAGAGCACCTTTGTCACGGCGTTGATGACATCCATGTCCTGCACGGCGATGACGATGGCCTCGCGCACGTACTGATAGCCCTTGATGTGCGCGGGCACGCCGACCTCGTGGATCACAGCCGTGACCTCGCGCTCAAGCGCCTGCGACTCGTCCTCGCTCTCCTCACCCTCGTTGACCGCGCGGCGCATCTGGTCCAGAAGCGAGGTCAGCTCGCAGGGCTTGGGCATGAAGAACGATACGCCGCGGCTCATCGCCTGCGACACGATCTGATCGCGATAAAGAGCCGAGACGACAACTGTCTTCATCTGCACCTTGTCCTTCGCCGCCTGCTCGAGCACGCCAAAGCCGTCAAGTCCCGGCAGCAAAAGATCCATCACAAGAAGCTGCGGCTTTCGCTCCGCTATATCCTGCGCCGCAGCCAGTCCGTCGGCTGCGCATCCCACTACGTCGAACTCACCCGTTGCTTCCAATGCCTGTTTCAGTGCTGTGCGGAACTCCTCGTTTGCGTCCGCTAATACGACCGTGATCCTCTTGTCCATGTCATCCCGTCCTTTTCACACAAGTTTTCGCCGACCCAGCCGGCCAGCTTCAGCAGCAAAATGTGACGTCTTCGTTCTGCCATGGCTTTAAGCTAACATATTTGGACAGCGTTTTCAAGCGAGTTATGTCGAATCTAACCATCTTTTTCTAACTTTTTGCGCGAAAACTTGGTTGTTTTTACGGAATCTTAACACAAATGTTCTTCCATCTTGGTAGGTTATTCACTCGAAAGGCCCGCCGCAGAGAGCATATTTTCGATAAAAATACCATAACCTCTTGACGGATCATCCAGCAGGACGTGCGTGACCGCGCCAATGATCTTGCCATCCTGCAAAATCGCGCTGCCGCTCATTCCCTGCACCACGCCGCCGGTCTGCGCAAGAAGCTCCTCGTCCGTCACGCGCAGCAGCAGATTTCGCGTGCTGCCGGAAGGCGAATAGATTTTTTCGATCTCAATATCATACTCGCGTGTTTCATTGCCGGAAACGGTGGCCAGGATCGTCGCCTTGCCGGTCTTGACCTCGTCCTTTTTTGCGATCGGCAGCGCCGCGCCGGTGATCTTTGCTGCGTTCTCTGCCGAGAGCTTGCCGAAAATGCCGCATTCGGTGTTGGCGTAAAGCGTTCCGCTGTCGCGCGTCAGGTCAAAGTCGCCCTTGAGCTCGCCGGGCGAGGCGCGCTCGCCTTTTTTCACCGCCTTGACCGAGGCGTCCATGATGCTGCCGTGGTCGAGCGGCAAAAGCTGTCCCGTGTCCACGTCCGTCACGCCGTGGCCCAGCGCGCCGAAGGTGCCGCTCTGCGGGTCGTAAAAAGTCATCGTGCCGATGCCCGCCATGCTGTCGCGCACCCAGGCGCCGAGGCGGTACTCGCCGTCCTCATCCTTCTCCGGCTCTGCGCTCAGTTCGATCGTGCGGCTGCCGCGCTTGACGGTCAGCGCCGCGGCGTCCTCGCCGTTTTCTGCCAGAAGCTGACGGAATTCCTCAATGGTGTCCAGACTCTGCCCGCAGATGGCGGTGATGACGTCGCCCTCCTTGAGTCCGCAGTCCTTCGCCGGACTTTCCCCATCGGAAAAGCCGACGACGAGCACGCCATCGGAAAAGAGCTTGACGCCGACGGTCTGTCCGACGGGGATCAGCTCGCTGACCGTCCGGTCCGCCGCCTGCGCAGACGGCATTGCGATCGCGGCGGCGGCAAAAAATCCCAGCAGGATCGCCGCCGCTCGCTTTTTTGTGCGATGCGTTCCATCCATTCTCTCACCCCTTTAAAAAATACGGGCGGACGGCGCGCCCTGTGCGCGCAGCGCGCAGCCGTCCGCCCAACGCCGGAAATTTTTTCTTTCTCATTTCTTTTTCTCTGTCCGGCGCATTTACTTTCTGCGCTTCGGGCAAAATTAAAAGGTGCAAAATTTTGATGCGCTGGCATCGCTTTTTGAAATGGCGCTGTAAATGCGGACAAAAAAATTCCGCAGACCAAAGTCTGCGGAATTATGGGAATTGTTTCCATTTAACGCTCGCGGTTGAAAATTTTGAAGATGTCGTCGAACGGATCGGGCTCATCTTCGTGCTTGGCCTCTTCCTCGGCCTTTTCCTTGTCGAAGTCGAGCGGCGCAAGACCGGCAGCGGCGCTCTCGCCGCTCTGCTCGGCAGGCTTCTTATCCTTGTTGAAGTCCAGCGCGCCGGGCGCCTTGTCAAAGCCCGTGGCGATGACAGTGACGCGGATCTCGTCGTCGAGCGTCTCGTCGAACGTCGCGCCGAAGATCGTGAGCGCATCGGGATGCACGGCCTCCTGCACGAGGGACGCTGACTGCTCGACCTCGTCGAGGCCGATGTCCATCGAGCCCGTGACGTTGATGAGCACTCCGTGCGCACCGTTGATGGAGGTCTCCAGCAGCGGGGACGAAATGGCCATGCGCGCGGCCTCCTCGGCCTTGTTCTTGCCGGCGGCGCGGCCGACGCCCATGTGGGCAAGGCCCGCGTCCTTCATAATGGCGGTCACGTCGGCAAAATCGAGGTTGATGAAGCCCGTGTCGCGGATCAGGTCAGAGATGCTCTGCACCGCCTGACGCAGTACGTCGTCCGCGATCTCGAATGCGTTGGCAAAGGTGATCTTCTGGTCGGTCGCATGCTTGAGGCGCTCGTTCGGGATGATGACGAGCGAGTCGACCTTGGTCTTGAGCTCTTCGATGCCCGCTTCCGCCTGCGTCATGCGGCGGCGGCCTTCAAAACCGAAGGGCTTCGTCACGACGCCGACGGTCAGGATGCCCGCCTCGCGCGCGATCTCGGCAACAATGGGCGCGCCGCCCGTGCCGGTGCCGCCGCCCATGCCGGCGGTGATGAAGACCATATCGGTGTCCTCGAGCGCCTTGGCAATCTGGTTGCGGCTCTCCTCGGCGCTCTTGCGGCCAACCTCGGGGTCGGAGCCCGCGCCCTGACCGTGCGTCAGCTTTTCGCCGATCTGAATTTTATAAGTGGCGGCAGACACGTTGAGCGCCTGCTTATCTGTATTCACTGCGACAAAGTCGACGCCGCGCGCACCGGTGCGCACCATGCGGTTGACCACATTGTTGCCGCCGCCGCCAACGCCGATGACCTTGATCTTAACTACGTTTTCAGGACCGGTCTCCAATCCGAATGCCATGTCGGTTCCTCCTGCAATCTGTTGTATGGGCAAGGCACTTGCCGCTGCAAGCGCCACAATATCAGGTATTTGCTATCTTAATTATTGTATTACGGTTTTCCCGCGGGGTCAATAGCAATCGGCCATTTCGGGGAAACTTTTTTACGTCAACTTCCGCCTTTATTCCGGGATGAAGTCAGCCCTGCCGTCGTTCATCAGGTTGATTGTGCCGGTCTGGTTGGCTTCAAGCTGCTCCACCACCGTGCGCACATTCCCGAGCTTGTAGGCAATGTCCGCATCCCAGGGCATTTTGACCGTAAATCGGTCCAAATAGGTAAAGGTGATGGCCGTGCCGTCGCTCAGGTCGATCTCGCCGATCATGGAGAGAAGCTGCTTATCCTCCGCTGTGCGCAGCAGCGTGAGCAGGCGCTCGAATTTATACGAATCCTCGTCCGCAAACGCCGCCATCGCGCCGACCGCGGGCTCGACGAGCGTGCAGCCGGTCACGCGCGCACAGCCCTCGGGGATCTGCGCCGCGCGCTCCAGAATTTTGCCCTCGTCGCTCATGAGCCATGTGCCGTTTTCGCCCGTCAGCGCAGCGGAGGCCGAGCACTCCGTCACAGTCAGAATGAGCGCGTCGGGGTATTTGCGGTTGATGACAACGGTCTCCACATACGGAAGCGTGTCGAAAATGGATTGTTTGACCTTATATTTGTTCAGCAGCACAAGGTTCTGCTCCTTCTGCACGCCCGCAGCCTCGATAATCTGCTCCTCGGTATAGCGCTCGTTGCCCTCCACCACGATCATATCGATGCGGAAGAACATCGTCAGCGCGCCGAGAAATGCGGCGATCACGACCGCGAGGCACAAAAGTCTCAGCGGGAAAGAGGCTCTTCCCCGCCTGCGCCGTCTGTTTCTTCGCTTTGACGCCATAGTTTTCCTGCCTTTTTTCTTCGTTTGCTTATGTACCCGTCTCCCGCCGCACATGCGCGCCCAGCACGCCAAGGTCGTGCTCGATGCTCTCATAGCCGCGGTCGATGTGCTCGATGCGCGAAATGCGCGTGAGTCCGTCGGCCTGCAGGCCCGCAATCACAAGCGCCGCGCCCGCGCGAAGGTCGGTGCACTTGACGCGCGCGCCGTGCAGGTGCTCGCGTCCCGTGACGACGGCCACGCGCCCCGCGACGCGCACCTCCGCGCCCATGCGCGCCAGCTCGTCGACATGGCGGTAACGGTTTTCAAAAATATTCTCTACAAAAACGGTGCTGCCCGCGCTTTTCAAAAGCGCCGCCATCAGCACCGGCTGCGCGTCCGTCGGAAAGCCCGGATAGGGTGCCGTGCGCACAGGGCGGATGGATCTGAGACTGCCATCACTTTGGAGGAAAACATCGTCCTCCCCGCTTTTGACCGTGCAGCCCGCCTCGCTCAGCGCGCCGGACACAGTCGAAAGCGGCCGCGGGTCGACGCCGCGAAGGCGCACCTCTCCCCCACAGCAGGCCGCGGCGCAGAGATACGTCGCGCCCACGATGCGGTCGGCGATGATGCGGTATTTCCCGCCGTGCAGCGCGCGTCTGCCCTCGACCGTGATGATCGAGCCGCCCGCGCCGCGGACGTTGCCGCCCATCGCGTTGATAAAGTTCTGTAAATCGACGATCTCCGGCTCGCGTGCGGCGTTGTAGATCGTCGTCACGCCGTCTGCGCCGCAGGCGCAGAGGAGCGCGTTTTCCGTCGCGCCCACGCTCGGCATGGGTAAGTACACATCGCTCCCGAGAAGCGTTCCGCCGCGGCACTTGAGCTCGCCGCCCGTCTCCCTGATCTCTGCCCCCAGGGCGCTCAGGGCGCTTAAGTGCAGGTCAATGGGACGCGGCCCCAGCTCGCAGCCGCCGGGATAACAGATCGTCGCTTCCTTGCAGCGCGCCAGAATCGCGCCGAGAAAGATGACCGACGAGCGCATCTCTCGCATCAGTGCGTCGGGCACGACCGCGCGGTCCATGCGCGCTGTGTCGACCACGAGCGCACTGTCCTCCCAGTGCGTGCAGCAGCCCAAGTGCCGCAAAATGGCAACGGACGCATCCACGTCCCGCAGCTTCGGACAATTTTCGATCACGCAGGTGTCCGCGCACAAAAGCGTCGCCGCCAAAATCGGCAGCACACTGTTTTTTGAGCCTTGTATCGTGAGTTCTCCGTACAGGCGCTCCCCGCCCTCTACCAACAGCTCACACATCATGTTCCCTCCCGCAAGCACATTACTTTTCCATCGTATGGCTTTTGCGGAAAATGGGTGACTGCCGGTTTTCACAGGGCAATAGTTAGGCATTTTCAGTATAGCCATTTTGCCGCGGCGCGTCAACTTCTTTTTGTCTTGCTTTCCCGCCCGCTTTGTGGCAAAATGAGACTATTATATTTCTCCCCGAAAGGAGTCTTTTTTCATGAAAAAAACGCTCAAAGTCGCGCTCTATATTCTGTTGGCGCTCGTTTTGATCGTGCTGGCTTACGTCATCTATGTCTTTGCCGCCTACTACCGTGTGGAGGATATGCAGAAGCTTGGCGTTGCGCACTGCGACGCCGCATCTGCCGCACCGATGGAGGGCGCGCCGCAGACCGGCGTCACCTATCGCGTTTCGTCGGCCAACGTAGGCTTCGGCGCGTACAGCGCCGATTACAGCTTCTTCATGGACGGCGGCAAGGAGAGCCGCGCCCGCAGCAGGCAGGCCGTTGATGAGAATATGCGCGGCGAGGTCTCGCTCGTCAAGGACCTTTCGCCCGACTTCGCCCTCTTTCAGGAGGTCGATATCTACGGCACGCGCAGCTGGCACATCGGAGAGGACGCTTATCTCGACGATGTGATGGGGAACAGCGAATTTAACAAGGTATTCGCGCAGAATTACGACAGCCCGTACCTCTTCTATCCTCTTATTAACCCCCACGGCGCGAACCAGTCCGGTATCGTGACGCTCTCGCGCCATCCGATCTCGTCCGCCGTGCGCCGTTCGCTGCCGATCGAGACGGGCATCATGAAGCTCGTCGACCTGGACCGCTGCTACTCCGTCAGCCGCGTCCCGATGGAAAACGGCAGGGAGCTGGTGCTCTATAACCTGCATCTTTCGGCCTACACGTCCGACGGCACGATCGCGACCGAGCAGCTTGAAATGCTCTGCGCCGACATGCTGGCGGAATACGAAAACGGCAACTACTGCGTCGCGGGCGGTGACTTCAATAAGGACCTGCTTGGCAATTCTGCCGAGATCTTCGGCGTCGCGGGCGGCGAGAACGACACCTGGGCGCAGCCCATCCCCGAGGGGACGATCCCCGACGGGCTCTCCCTTGTCGTGCCGTTTGACGTCGACCATCCCGTCGCCACCTGCCGCACGGCCAACGAACCCTACAACGAGGAGACGACCTTCCGCGTGACGGTCGACGGCTTCCTCGTCTCCGACAACGTCGAAGCCGTCTCCGCCGACGTCGTCGACGCAGGCTACCGCTACTCCGACCACAATCCCATCTATATGGATTTCATTTTGAAGGCGGAATAAAGCGTCAAAAGTAAAGGAAGCGAGCCTCACGGCTCGCTTCCTTTTTATTCTCTTTCACTTGAGCAGCGTCATCACTGTGTCGTAGATGCGCTTGGTCGCGTCGGGAATGCCGAGCGCCGCCATGTTTTGAGACATCGTCTCCATCCGCTGCGGATCGTTCAGGATGCCCGCCGCGGCGGCGAAGAGCTTCTTGCCGTCAAGGCCCTCTTCCGGCAGCACGAGCGCCGCGCCGTGGTCGCCGAGCAGCGCCGCGTTCTTTTCCTGATGGTGATTCGTCACGTTGGGCGACGGCACAAGTATTGCCGGAACGCCGAGCGCCGTCAGCTCGCTGAGTGTGGACGCGCCCGCGCGGCAGATAACGAGGTCGGCGGCGCGCATGACAGTCGCCATGTCGTAGATGTACTCGCGCACGTCGAGCGCGGGATGCTCGGTGATCTCCAACCCGTCATCGTGCATCCACTGCTGCATCGGCTTCCAGCAGATCTCGCCGACGCCGTGGATATGGTAAAAGGGCTCCTTCGCGCTCTCAAGCGCCAGAAACTCCGCCATCGCGCGGTTCATCGCGTTCGACCCGAGGCTGCCCCAGAACGAGACGATGAGCTTGCGCCCGTCGTTCATGCCGAGCTTTTCCTTCGCCTGCTGCTTGCTGATCGTGAAGAAGTCACCGCGCACGGGCGTACCGGTCACGACCACCTTTTCGGGGTGCTTGTAGTGCGCGCGGCAGTCCTCAAAGCCAACCATGATGCGGTCGCAGTGGGGCTCTAACTGCCGCGTCGTCAGGCCCGGCACAATGTTTGACTCGTGCACCGCCGTGGGGATGCCCGCCTTTGCGCCGTAGCGCACAAGCGGATAGCTCGCGTAGCCGCCGGTGCCGACGATCAGGTCGGGGTGAAAATCATTTAAGATCGCGTTCGCCTCACGCTCGGCGTGGGCGAGATTTTTGAGCGAGACAAGGTTGTGCTTGATCTCCGCAGGCTTGAACGAGCGGTGGAACGATGAAATGTTCACCGTACGGAACGGATAGTCCGTGTGCGCGATCAAATCGCGCTCCAGTCCGCGCTCCGCGCCGACGAATAAGATCTGCGTGCCCGCGTCCTTTTCCCGCATATAGCCCGCGAGCGCAAGCGCGGGGTTGACATGCCCCGCCGTGCCGCCGCAGGTAAAGATGACCTTCATAGCCGTTTTCTCCTTCCCGCGTCAGCGCATCTGGCGCGAAACGCTCAGTACGATGCCGACCTCGGCCAGCTGCACGGCAAGCGCCGTGCCGCCGTAGCTGAAAAACGGCAGCGAAATACCCGTGTTCGGGATCAGATTCGTTACGACCGCGATGTTCAGGAATACCTGCAAGGCGATCTGCGTCGTCACGCCGACGGCAAGAAGGCTTCCGAAGCGGTCGCGCGCGTGCAGGGCGATCCAGTAGCCGCGGATGACGAGCAGCGCGAACATGACCATGATGATCGTCGCGCCGACAAGGCCGAGCTCCTCGCAGATGATGGCAAAGATGAAGTCGTTGTGCTCTTCGGGCAGGAACAGAAACTTCTGCCGGCTCTTGCCAAGGCCAAGGCCGAACAGACCGCCTGAGCCGATGGAGAGCAGGCTCTGCCGGATCTGATAGCCCTTATCGCGCATCCACTCTTCGTTGAACGGGTCGAGCCAGATGTCGATTCGGCTCGAGTTGTAGGTGATGATGCCGGTCGCAAAGGCGTAGATCACCAGCAGCACCAGCGCAAAGCCGAGACCGACCCAGTAGTTGCGGATACCGCCGACGTACATCATCACCGCACCGATGCCGAGCAGCAGCACCATACCGGAAAGATGCGGCTCCTTCGCCATCAGCGCCGCAATCACGCCGAGGATGGCAACATAGGGCACGATGCCGTAGCGCAGCGTGGCCATTTTGTCTTTCTTCTTCGAAATGCTGTCGGCAAAATAGAGGATGATGCCGACTTTGGTGATCTCAGACGGCTGGAACTGGATGGGTCCGAGACGGATCCAGCGCTGCGCGCCGTGCGTCAGTCGGCCCGTGCCGATGCCGGGGATCAGGACGAGCACCAGCAGGATGATGGAAAAGATCAGCAGCATCTTCGCCACCGCGCGGTAGCGCTCGTAATTGATCTTGCCGACAATAAACATCGCCGTGATGCCGAGGATCGCAAAAATGCCCTGACGGATGAGGTAGTACGCGGGGTTACCCTCTTCATAGTAGGCCGAGGGGAAACTGGCGGAAAACAGCATGATCAGGCCCACGCCCACGAGCGTAAGCACCAGCAGAAGATACGGAAGGTCCAGCGGTCCGCGGCCCGCTTCGCGCGCCGCCGCCTCGATGGCCTTCGCCCGCTCGCGCTGCTCTTGCCGCAGCAAGCGTTCTTCCTTGGTCATGCAGTCTTCCCCCTTTCATACTGATTGCAAACTCGCGCTCTGCGCGAGTTTGCCCGCGTGCTGAAGGAGTATTGCAATGCTGACAAGTAAGCAGAGGTCCTATCTGCGCGGCCTGGCCGCCAAGGAGGACACCATCCTCCAGATAGGCAAGGACGGAATAACGGAAAACACCACCGCCGCGCTCTCCGACGCCGAGGTCGAGTACGTGGAGAAGCTCGGCCACCTCTGGCACGTGCGCTACCCGCTCAGCGACGGCAGCGGAGAGGTCATCCTGGCAACCACCCGCCCGGAAACGATGCTGGGCGATACCGCTATTGCTGTTAACCCGAAGGATGAACGTTACCAGAAGCTGATTGGCAAAACCGTCATCCTGCCGCTGGTCAACCGTGAGATTCCGATTGTCGGTGATGACTATGTCGATATGGAATTTGGTACCGGCGTTGTAAAAATCACTCCGGCACACGACCCGAACGACTTCGAGGTCGGCCTGCGCCACAACCTCGAGGTCATC